>Ga0209172_10000303_pt1 | contig 140643 bp, 122 predicted proteins | sample LarsenN4metaG_FD_184113 | JGI IMG/M metagenome (GOLD analysis project Ga0209172, IMG submission 184113) | Hot spring sediment bacterial and archeal communities from British Columbia, Canada, to study Microbial Dark Matter (Phase II) - Larsen... ...
AGCCGACACGCATAGGAGCTGGTGGCGAGTGACTCGCCCAGCCACGAAACCGCGCGCGGACGGGAACAACGAAGACGTCACCTTCGCAGACCTCAGGCGGGTTAGGAGGTCTGCTCCGGTGACGTCTGTCGAAACGGAAGAGACTTGACATCAGTCCGGCTCATAGGAGCCGGACCGCGCGCGTGTAGTGTCCGGCTTCAGCCGGACCATGCACCGGCTTCAGCGGACCGTTCCCGACGCCCGCTCTCAGGTCGCGAGCGACAGGCCCGTATCGGCCGCGCCGCCGGAGCGAATTACACTGTCGGTGCAACGCGACCTCGCTGGCGGTGCAAGGAGCTCGGCCATGATCACGATGCGAACCTTCGTCGTCGGACTTCTCGTCCTGTGCGGGCTCGGCACGGCGGTGTACGGGCATCATTCGTTTGCCGCCTACTACTTCGAAGACCAGTCGATCGAGATCGAGGGCGCCATCGTCGAAGTGCAATTCAAAGCGCCGCACGCCTGGGTCCACGTCAGCACACGTGATGCGGCCGGCGTCGAGAAGCGCTACGCCGCGGAGTGGGCGAACCCGCGCCGGCTCGAGCGCGATGGCATGACGAAGGACACGCTGAGAGTGTCCGACGTCGTTCGCATCTGGGGCAGCCCGTCCCGTAATCCGAGTGACGGGCGCATCCATCTCAAGCGCATCGTGCGTCCGAGCGATGGGTGGGAGTGGCGCGGGCGGCGGCGATGACGACCGGTCCGGCTGAAGCCGGCAGTACGGTCGAGGGGTCCGGCTGAAGCCCGACACTCCGACGAGTCGACCGGTCCGGCTGAAGCCGGACACTACAGTGAAGCCGACGGGTCTGCATGTATATCGCTACCAGGCAACTGATTCTGCCGACCACCATCACGGGATCGATCCCGCGTCCAAGCTGGTACACCGAGAACATCGGGGCGCGCCCGTTCCGCGACGCGCTCGCCGACGCCAGGTTCCGCGAGCAGTACACCGACGCGGTTGCCGCGCACATCACCGACCAGGTGCGCGCCGGGCTCGACATCGTCACCGACGGCGACGCGCGCCTCGATACCGACGTCGGCGGCATGAGCTGGTTCCAGTATCCGGCCCGCCGCTTCAAGGGCGTCGCCGGCGGCGACTACTACAAGACGCGCCGGGGCTACGGCGGCACCGCCAAGGGCGACATCCTCTTCGAGGTGATGGAGAGCCGCGTGATGCCGCGCTGCGTGGGACCGATCGAGCGCGGCCCGCTGCACTACACCGCCACGTGGAAGCTCGCGCAGGGCCTGACGACGAAGCCGGTGAAGTTCGGCACGATCACGCCGGAGCTGATCGGGACCTCGATCGGCAATGATTATTACGCCCGGCAGGAAGACCTGCTCGCCGACATCAGCAACGCGATGCGCGCCGAGCTGCACGATCTCGCCGCGGCCGGCTGCCCGGTGATCCAGATGGAGGAGCCGAACATTCACCTGATCGGGATCCAGCGCGGCGGCACCGGCGGCGGGCTGGGCATCGACTTCTTCGTCGAGATCTTCAACAACACGGTCAAGGGGCTGCGCGAGAAGACCGAGGTGTGGTGCCACACCTGCTGGGGCAATCCCGCGCAGCAGCGGCTGTTCGCCACCAACCAGTCGTACAGGGACGCGCTGCCGTACTTGAACCAGCTCGACGTCGACGTGCTCACCTTCGAGTGCTGCACCAGCAACGGCATGGATCTCGAGCTGATCGGCCGCGCGATCACCGACAAGAAGATCGCCATCGGCGTCGTCAATCATCGCGACCTGCAGGTGGAGCGCCCCGAACAGGTGGCCGATCTGATTCGGCGCGCGCTCGAGCACATTCCCCCTGAGCGGTTGATCCTGTCGAGCGACTGCGGCTTCGGGCGCGAGGGCATGAGCCGCCGCATCGCCTTCTACAAGATGGTGGCGATCGTCCGCGGCACCAACATCGTTCGTAGGGAGCTGGGGCTGCCCGAGGCTCCGTGCCTCGCCGCCGACGAACGCTACGCGCTGGCCGACGTGGCCGACTAGCCGCGCGACGCCGCGCGGGCGGGCGCGGCCCTCTCGGGCTCCCGTGCGGACCGCTCCGCCTGCGGCAGCCTGACGGTGAACGTCGATCCTTCGCCGGGGCGGCTGCTCACCGTGATGGTGCCCGCGTGGCGATCGACGATCCACTTGACCAGGCTGAGGCCGAGGCCGGCGCCGGCGCCGCCGGGAGAGCGCGCCGGGTCGGCCTGGAAGAAGCGCTCGAAGATGTGGGGCGTGATCTCGGGCGGCATGCCGACGCCGCTGTCCTCGACATCGATGCGGGCCTGGCCCGACTCGCCGCACACGCGCAGGACGACCGTGCCGCCTTCGCCGGTGAACTTGATCGCGTTGTCGAGGAGATTCAGGATCAGCCGCTGCAGCCAGCCGGCATCGCCGTTCACGATCACGGTGCCGCGGCGTTCGCCGCGCAGCTCGACGGCGCGTGCCTGCGCCACCGGCTCGAGCTGCTCGACCAGCGACGCCGCCAGCTCGCCGACGTCGACCGGCGCGAAGGTCAGACGGATCTCCCCCGATTCGGCGCGGGCCAGAGTGAGGATCTGGTCGATCAGGCGCGCCAGCCGATCGAGCTCCTCGATCTGGCTGGCCAGCGCCGCCCGCTCGTCCGGATCGCGCGGCGATCGCCGCAGCGCCAGCTCGATCTCGCCGCGCAGCGCCGCGAGCGGCGTGCGCAGCTCGTGGGCCAGCGCCGCGCTGAACTGCCGCATCTCGCCGACCGAGTGCTCGAGCCGCGCCAGCGTGTCGTTGAACGCCGTGGCCACGTCCTCGAGCTCGTCGCGCACACCGCGCGTCGGCAGCCGGCGCTCGAGCGTGCGCACGTCGATCTCGCGCGCCCGCGCCGCCAGCGCCGTCAGCGGCCGCAGCGCGAAGCCCGCCAGCCACCACGACGCCGCCGCCGACCCGAGCAGCGCCGGCGGCAGGATCCACAACAGCAGCCCGCGGTAGCGGGCCAGCGCGCCGTCCATCGTGTCCAGCGACACGCCCACCTGGACGAGATACTCGCGGCCGGCGCGATCGCGAATCGTGCTGTTGGAGATCCGCATGCGCCCGTACTGCGTCGACACGTCGAAGGGCCGCATGTGGGTGCGGTTGGCGCGGACCTGCTCCGCCGTCAGCTGCAGCCCCAGCGGCGCGAAGCCCCTGGACTCGAACAGCAGACGGCCGCTCTCGGCGTCGAAGATGCGCAGGTAGCGCGTCGCTTCCTGGATGAACTCCGCCTGGTCGCCGTCGGCGGCGTCGTGCTCGATGGCCGGCACCCCGGAGTCGAACCGCAGGTAGCCGTGCAGTCCGTCGGTCAGCTCCATCAGCCGCACCGTCACGTCGGCATCGAGCAGCCGTCCGAGCACGCCGTACGACACGACGCTCAGCGCGCTGAGCAGCAGCCCGCACACCAGCGCCGAGAACACCGCCAGGCGGGCGCGCAGCGGCAGCGTCACGGCGTCACGACGGCGAGTCGGTCAGCATGTAGCCGACGCCCCGCACGGTGTGAATCAGCTGCACGCCGTAGCCGCGATCGATCTTGTTGCGCAGCGAGTTGATGTGGACCTCGACCACGTTGCTGATGCTGTCGAAGTGGATGTCCCAGACGTGCTCGATGATCAGCGACCGCGTCAGCGGACGATCGGTGTTGCGCATCAGGAATTCGAGCAGCGCGTACTCCTTCGGCTTGAGCTCGATCGGCGTGCCCGCCCGCCGCACCAGACGCCGCACCGTGTCCATCTCGAGGTCGGCGACGCGCAGGATGCTCTCCCGGGGCGCGCCGCGCCGCAGCAGCGCCCGCAGACGCGCCGACAGCTCGGCCAGCGCGAACGGCTTCGCCATGTAGTCGTCGGCCCCCGCGTCGAGCCCGGCCACGCGCTCCTCGAGCGAGTTCTTCGCGGTCAGGATCAGCACCGGCAGCTCCGCCTTGCGCGCGCGGATGTCGCGCAGCACCTGAAAGCCCGACCGCCCCGGCAGCATGAGGTCGAGCACGACCGCGTCGTAGTCGACCGTTCGCGCCTGCTCGCCGGCTGCGCTGCCGTCGTGCAGCACGTCCACCGCGTAGCCCTCCTGCTGGAGGCCCGTCTGGATGAAGCTGGCGACCTTCCGATCGTCCTCGATGACCATGACACGCATGCGCGTACTCCGCCCTTTCGTGGAAAGACCCTTCTTCATCTCATTGGACGCCAGCCTCGGCATTTCAACATTAAGCGCACTTAATGTTGCACCCACGTCCGGGCCGCACACCGGATCTGATCCACAAGCCCCGGTTCCGGACTGGTGCCTTGCAGCCTGGCCGAGGCGCCGCACTCCCGGAAGAGCGGGAAGAGGTTTGCAACTCGAGCGCGCCCGGACGGCCCGTTGCGTTCCCGCGCGCATCGGTTTCCACACGCCGCGGGCACGAAAACAGGGCCATGCACGCGTCCATGCATGATACCGGTCGGCGGGCGCGGGCCCGTCGAAGGCCGTGCGTGCCCCCGCCGGGCGATCCGTTCCCCGGCCGCCGGGCCGGGATTACACTACCGCCCCGTGACCCGCACACGGTGGTCCGTCCTCATCGTCGACGACGACCCCGACCTGCGCGATGTTCTCGCGGCGGCGCTGAGCAATGCCGGACATGTTGTCGAGCAGGCGGGCGACGGTCCCGACGCGCTCGCCCTGGTCGCCGGCCGCGACTTCGATGTCGTGCTGCTCGACGTCAACCTGCCGAGCATGAACGGACTGGACGTGCTGGCCCAGATTCGCGGCCGCCTGCATCCGCCGCTGGTCGTGATCATGACCGGCGACGACACGCCGGAGGCGCTCCTCGAAGCGGTACGCCTGCAGGCGTACCGCTATCTGCGCAAGCCGTTTCCCCTGCGCACGATCATCGAGGTCATCGACGATGCGATGGCGGCGTCGCCGCGCGCGGGCCTGCCGGTCCAGGTCGTCTCGGCGCGGCCCGAGTGGCTGGAGATCATCGCGCCGTGCGCGCTGGAGATGGCCGATCGGCTGCAGTCGTTCATCATGCATCTCGAAGCCGATCTGGACGAGCCGGTGCGCGAGTCGGTGGCGCAGGCGTTCCGCGAACTCCTGACCAACGCGATCGAATGGGGCGGCAAGCTCGATCCGACGCGAAAAGTGCGGATTTCGTGCGTGCGCGCAAAACGCGTGCGAATCTATCGCATCGCCGATCCCGGCGCCGGCTTCGCGATCGATCGTCTGCGCCACGCCGCGATCGCCAATCCCGCCGACGATCCGCTGCAGCACGCGATCGAGCGGCAGAAGCAGGGCCTGCGTCCCGGCGGGCTCGGCCTGATGATGGCGCGTTCGCTGGTCGACGAATTGATCTACAACGAGGCGCACAACGAAGTGATGTTCATCAAGTATCTTTCGTAGCGTTTATCAGGTACGTCACGTACTGCCTGCCCGTCGCGCACACATCCCCGCCGAGCTTGCGCGCCGAATGTCGTGTCAGGTGCCGCGACTGACCCTGACGTTACCCACCTTCAGTAGAGCGGGTTCTGCTCAACCGAACGCCGACGGCCGCGATTGCCGCGGGACGCCTGCGTATGCAGATTGCATGATGCGCACGCGGTGACTGGTTCCCCCGCGTTACAGCACAGGTCCTCGGTCGAACGCGAAGTACGCGTTCGGATTGCGACGCCGGCGGACATCGTCGCCGTTCGCCACCGGGCGCGGGCGCTGGCTGCGGAAGCCGGCTTCTCGAACAGTCATCTCACGATCATCGCGACGGCAGCGTCGGAAGTGGCGCGCAACATCCTCGACTACGCCAGGGAGGGCGAGATGGTGCTCACGCTCGTGCGTGTCTCCGACCGCCACGGCGTGCACATCATCGCCACCGACTCGGGGCCGGGCATCGCGGATCTCTCCACCGCGATGCGCGATGGCTACTCCTCGAGCGCGAGTCTGGGCATCGGCCTCTCCGGTGCGCGCCGTCTGATGGACGAATTCGCCATCGCGTCGGAAGTCGGCAAGGGCACGACGGTCACGATGACCAAATGGGTGGCGTGACCCGTTGAGATCCGTCGTATCTCGACGCGTGCTCAGGTGTGTGCTCGTTCGTGCACGTCCCTCATTGGCGTGCCGCTTGCTGGAACGCACGCGTCGGAAAGCCCGGCAGGGACCGGCTGCACCGAAGGGGGCGAAGCCTGAATGCTGAGCACGGTCGAGATCGCGCGTCGCGCGCCGCTGCCGGCTGCGGACGCCGCCGCCGGTTCCTGGTATGCGCTGTGGACCCACAGCCACTGCGAACAGCTCGTACACGATCAGCTCGCACAGCAGGGATTCGCGCCGTTCCTGCCGACCGTCGAGCTGTGGTCACGTCGTCGCGGGACTCGCCACCTGCTCACGGCGCCGATGTTCCCTGGCTACCTCTTTCTGCGTCACCAGATGGACAAAGAGAGTTACGTTCGCATCCTGCGTGTGCGCGGACTCGCGCGCGTGCTGGGCGAACGGTGGGATCGGCTCGCCGTGATCCCGGAAAGCGAGATGAATCCGGTGCGCGCAGCGGTGGCGGCGAAGTGCCGAATGATGCCGTTCCCGTACTTGCGCGAAGGGCAGCGGGCGCGCATCGTGCGCGGCCCGCTGGCCGGCATCGAAGGCATCCTCGTCGAGTCGCGGCCCGACCGCGGGCTGCTCGTGCTCTCCGTTCACCTGCTGCAGCGCAGCGTGGCGATGTCGGTCGATGCGACGACCGTCGTCCCCGCGTAAGTGTGAGGACGCCATGCACTCCGTAGGTGCCGGTCCTTCCGGGCCGGCGGGTCATCGTCTCTTGGAACGGCGGGCCATGACCGCGCGGTCGCTGCTCCCGGCGGTCGCCGCCACGCTGGCCGTCGTGTCGATGCCGTGCGCGGCATCGGCGCAGGGCCGCCCGTTCGCGCGGCTGCACCTGTCGATCGGCCAGGGCTACGACGACAACCTGTTCGCCGCGCCGGCGTCGGGGACGACGCAGTCGGATTTCGTCACGCGGTTCGGTCCGGTCGTCGAGGGCGGCTACACGTCGCCGACGCTGTCGCTGCTGGCGCGCTACGGCTTCGACGCCGAGCGCTACGTCGATCGCGCCGAGCTCGACAAGAATCTCGCGCGGCAGGACGCGCTCATCGACATCAAGTACCGGCCCCGGCCGCGTCTCGCCCTGTCCATCGACGGCGGCTATCTCGAGACGCAGACGCCGCGCGAGCTGAACGTCGCCACGCTGCTCCCGGCCGGCCGGGCGCGGGCCACGCGGCTGCGCGGTCATTCCGGCATGGTCTACGACGCCGACCAGGTGATGAAGGTCTCGGCCGACTACGAGTTGGCGCAGGACGACATCGCCGGCAGCTTCGTGACCACGACCAACAGCGCGCGTCTCGGCGTCGCCTTTCGTCCGACGGCGCGCACGACGATTCGCTCGGACTACCGGTTGTCCCACATCGCGTTCGGCTCCGATACCACCATGTACTCGGTGGCGGTGACCGGCGGGATCGCCCGCGTGCTGACCCCGTCGCTGACGCTGGAGGTCGACGCCGGTCCGCGCCTGTCGCTCGGCGAGGTCCGCCCCGAGCTGGCGGTGCAGCTCAGACGACGGCTGCGCCGCGGCGAGGTGCTCATCGGCTACTTCGCGACCGAGGACACCGCGGTCGGCGAGATCGGCGCGATCCAGGTGCAGCGGCTGCTGGGCACGCTCACCTTGACGCCGTGGAAGCGGGTGACCGTCAAGGTGTCGCCGGCCACGGTGCGCAGCGTGCGCGCGTCCACGCCGGTCCGGGTGCACGAGATCGGCGGCGACGTGACCATTCGCGCCAACAACACGCTGTCGTTCGTCGCCGTCGGCCACTTCGGCCAGCAGAACGGCATGTTCAGCGGCGCCGCCGATCGCATTCCGTACCGCGGGGTCAGCATCAAATCGGTCGTCACCCTCCAGTAGGGCGTCATGGTTGTCCAGACTCCATTCGAACAGCTGCGATTTCGTTTCGCCTCGCTCCTGCGCACCGAGCGCATCCTCGTGCTCGGGGTCACGCCGCTGGCGCGGCAGGTCATCGCGCAGATCGACGCGCGTCCGCGGCGCCGCACGATCGTCGGCGTCATCGACGAAAGCGAGTTCACCACGCACGGGTCGGCCGACATCGCGTATCTGCAGCAGACGATCGACCGTCTGCAGCCGCACCGCATCATCGTCGCGCTCAGCGAGCGGCGCGGCCACATGCCGATGCGGGCGCTGCTCGATTCGCGGCTGTGGCGCGGCGTCGTGGTCGAGGACGTCGCCGACGCCTACGAGCGGCTCACCGGCCGCATCGCCCTCGAGTCGCTGACGCCGATGAGCATCATCCTGTCGGGCCGGTTCTGTCCGCCCGCGGGACAGCAGATCATGGCGCGGCTGATGAGCGTGGTCATCGCCGCGCTGGTGTTGTGCGCGACGGCGCCGCTGCTGGCGCTGGTCGCCCTGGCCGTCCGCCTCGACTCGCCGGGGCCGATCTTCTTCCGCCAGCGCCGCATCGGCCTCTACGGCCGGCCGTTCACGCTGATCAAGTTCCGCACGATGCGCCACGACCAGGCGCGGCGATCGGAATGGGAGGGCGACAACCTCGACGCCGTGACCCGCGTGGGGCGGTGGCTGCGGGCGTTCCGGATCGACGAGCTGCCGCAGTGCCTCAACATCCTGGTCGGCGACATGAACCTGGTCGGGCCGCGGCCGCACCCGATCACCAACTTCGAGCTGTTCACGCTGGTGGCGCGCAACCTGAACGAGCTGTCGGGCGCCGCCATCAGCTGCTACGAGCTGCGCACGCTGATTCGCCCCGGCCTCACCGGGTGGGCGCAGGTGCGCTACCGCTATGCCAACAACCTGGAAGAGGAGCTGGAGAAGCTTCGCTACGACCTCTATTACGTCAAGCACATCTCGTTCTGGCGCGACCTTCGCATCCTGCTCGAGACCGCGAAGGTGCTGCGCGGCCAGGCGACGAGGGAGGTGACGGTGTCCAAGCCGACTCGTATCCGCATACTCAACGCGCTGCGCCGGTCGTCGTTCTTCGTCCTTGCCGCGATGCTGGCGTCGGCGACGCCGACGTGGGGACAGAACACCCGCGCCGCCAGGACCACCGCCACCGCGACCGAGCCGCCCTATGAGTACGTCATCGGTCCCGATGACGAGCTCGAGATCGCGGTGTGGAACAACGAGGCCGTGACCCGGACCGTGGTGGTCCGGCCCGACGGCCGCATCTCGCTGCCGCTGACCAACGACGTGCAGGCCGCCGGCCTGACGCCGATGCAGCTCCAGGCGAGCATCGTCAAGGCCCTGTCGCCGTACATCCAGAATCCCGACGTCGCCGTGATCGTGAAGGCGGTGCGCAGCTACAAGGTGTCGGTGATGGGCGAGGTGAAGGAGCCCGGCCGGTTCGAGCTGAGCAGCCGCGCCACCGTGCTCGACGTCCTGGCGATGGCCAAGGGATTCAACGAGTTCGCCGACAAGGGACGGATCATCGTACTCCGGCGCGAGAACGGCGGCACGAAGCAGTACGCGTTTCAGTACATGAAGATTCTCTCCGACAGCGCCGACAGCGGACGGGACAACTTCTTCGTCCAGCCCGGCGACATCGTCCTGGTGCGATAAATGGCTCACGATTATCCATCCCCCTATCCCTACGGCGAGCCGCCGTCGGGCGGTCTCGATCCCGAAGCCGCGCTCGAGGTGTGGCACCGGCGCAAGTGGCTGGCGCTGCTCGCGGCCGGCGCCGTGCTGGCGTGCGTGGTGAGCGTCGCGCTCAGCCTGCCCGATCTGTACCGTGCCAGCGTCAAGGTGATCGTCGATCACCAGGACGTATCCGATGCCTACGTCCGCCCCTCGGTGACCTCCGAGCTCGAGACGCGCATCCAGTCGATCCACCAGCAGATCACCAGCCGCGAGCGGCTCGGACATCTGATCGAGACGCTCAACCTCTATCCGGAGATGGTGGGCGAGGTGCCGCCCGAGGTGATCGTCGATCGCATGCGCAAGGACATCCAGCTCGAGCTGCAGGGGGTGGAGACCAGCGGCCGCCATTCGACCATCGCGTTCACCGTCAGCTACAGCGGGCGCGATCCCGCGGTGACCGCCGACGTCGCCAACCGGCTCGCGTCGTACTACGTGGCCGCCAACGCCGAGAGCCGCGTGCGGCAGGCGGCGCGCACGGCCGAGTTCCTCGCGCAGCAGGTGAACGACATCCGCAACCAGCTCGAACAGCAGGAGCGCCGGACCACCGAATACGTGCGCCGATTCAACGGCGAGCTGCCGCAGCAGCTCGAGGTCAACATGAGCGCCCTGAGCCGGCTGACGTCGCGGCTGCAATTGAACACGGAGTATCAGCTGCGGGTAGCCGAGCGGCGCGAACGTCTCGAGAAGGAGCTGGCGGACGAGAGCCTGGCCGCCGGCGTCGTCAGCGATTTGAGCATCGATGAAGCGCAGCTGACGAAGCTCAAACAGGAGCTGTCGGCGATGCGCGGCAAGTTCAGCGAGCGGTATCCCGACGTGGTGCGCCTGAAGAACGAGATCGCCACGCTCGAAGCCCACATCGCCGCGACGCGCAGCAACACGGCTCGCCGCGCGCGCGCGTCGGATCCGGAGGCGGCGGCGCGGTTCGCGGCGCTCGATGCCGAGCTGAGGAACCTCGAGCAGGAAGAGGCCACCCTGCGCCGGCAGATCGCCGCCTATGAAGCCCGCGTCGCCGCGGTGCCGGCGCGCGAGCGGGAGATCGAGCAGATCGCGCGCGGACGCGAGGCCGCTGCCGAGCGCTATGCCGCCCTGATGAAGCAGTACCAGGACGCGCGCGTTGCCGCGAGCCTGGAGAAGGGGGGCGAAGGGTCGGAGTTCCGCATTCTCGATTCAGCCGTGCCCCCGCGCTTCCCCGCCGCGCCGCAGCGTCTGCTCCTGATCCTGCTCGGCTGCGCCGCCGCCATCGGCTTCGCGCTTGCGGCGATCGTGATTGCCGAGAAGCTGGACAACACGTTCCACTCGCCCGACGAGCTGCGTCAGGCCGTCGATGCGCCGATCCTGGCGACCATTCCGCTCGTCACGTCGAGCGTGCGCACGAAGGTGCGGCAGGTCGTCGTGGCCGGAGCGGCGATTGCCGGTCTGGCCATCCTCGCGGCCGGATCGTGGTACTTCGCGGCCGGCAACGAAGCCATCACACGATTGACTGCACGGGGAGGCCTATGAGCGTTCTCGGATCGGCCACGTTGAGCGTGCCGGGCGGATCGGCGGTTCGCGTCCGCGTGAAGCAGGAAGTGGTCAGCATCGCCTCGCCGGTGTCGCCGGGGGCGGAGCAGTTCCGCGGGCTGCGCCAGTCGATCGAACGCATGCGCCAGGACCACGGCATCAAGGTGATCGCCGTGACCAGCGCCGGCGCCGGCGACGGCAAGAGCGTGACCACGCTGAACCTGGCCGGGTCGCTGGCCCAGTCGCCGGGTGCGCGCGTGCTGGTCGTCGACGCCGATCTGCACAAGGCGTCGGTGGCCACGTATCTCGGCCTGGGCCGCGACTGCGGCCCGGGCTTCTCCGAGCTGCTCGGGCAGTCGTCGATGACGCTGTCCGACGTCGTGCGCAAGCTCGATGCGATCAACATCTCCGTGGTCTTTGCCGGCGCCGCCCACCCGCGGCCGTTCGAGCTGCTCGGCTCGCCGAAAATCGAAGGCCTCCTCGCGCAGATGCGCGACCAGTACGACTACGTGCTGCTCGACACGCCTCCGGTCATCCCGGTCGCCGACTGCCGGTTCATCGGCCGGTGGGTCGACGGCGTGCTGATGGTGGTGTGCGCGCACCGGACGCCGCGCAAGATGGTGGCCGAGGCGCTGCGCCTCCTCGAAGGCAGCAGGGTGCTGGGGCTGGTGTTCAACGGCGACGACCGTCCGCTGCGCCCGTACTACCAGTACTACAGCTCGCGGACGACGACCTCGTCCGGCGCGGTTCGCAAGTAGGCGTTCCCATGGTTCGTCTCCTGTGGGGCGACGTGTGCCCGAGAGACCCGCGCGTCTGCCCGTCCCGCGGCCGATGAGGATCGGACGCACCGTTCCGCCGGCGGCGGCGCCGCTCCGCGCCATCGATCTGTGGCACGGCCTCGCGGGCTTGTTTTCGAGCCGGACCGCGCTCGCCCGGTTCGAGGCGGAGCTCGCCCGTCACCTCGGCGTGCGCCACGTCTTCCTGGTGTCATCGGGCACCGCGGCGCTGACGATGGTGCTGAAGGCGCTGCGCGCGTCGTCGCGCCGCAGCCGCGTCGTGGTGCCTGGCTACACCTGCTTCTCCGTGCCGGGCGCCGTCGTCCATGCCGGCCTGCGTCCGGTCCCGTGCGACATCGACGCCGCCACCTTCGACTTCGATCACGCCAGCCTCGCCCGAACGATAGACGAGGACACGCTGTGCGTGATCGCCCATCACCTGTTCGGCGTGCCGTCGGATGTCGCGCGAACGGCCGCGTTGTGCCGCGCGCGCGGCGTGCTCGTCATCGAGGACGCCGCGCAGGCGTTCGGGCTGGCCGTGCAGGGGATCCCGGCCGGCACGATCGGCGACGTCGGCATCTTCAGCTTCGGACGCGGCAAGGCCATCACCGCCGGCGGGGGCGGCGCCGTGGCCACCAGTTCCGATGCGCTCGCAGAGCTGATCCGCCGCCAGTTCGACTCGGCGGCGCGTCCCTCGCCGGCCGACGTGTTGACGCAGTTGCTGAGGCTGATGGCGATGGGCGTGTTCATCCGCCCGGCGTTCTACTGGATGCCCGCGTCGCTGCCGTTCCTGCGCCTGGGAGACACGATCTTCCCGAAGACCGTGGCCGTCCGGCGCATGTCGGGTTTTCAGGCCGGGGTGCTGCGTTCCTGGCGCCGGCGTCTTCGCGAGTCGGCGTGCGTGCGGACCCGCACCGCGGCGGCCTTCGGCCGCCAGCTCGGAATCGCGCGGGGGCCCGCTCCCTGTCTTCGGCTGCCGATCTTCGCGTCAACGCCGGCGGAGAAGCGCGCCCTGCTCGCGCGCTCGCATCGTCTCGGGCTCGGATTGAGCGGCGGGTATCCCTCGTCCATCGATCGGGTTCCGGAGCTGCGGGCGTGGGTCGACATGGCGAACTGTCCGACCGCGCGGCGCGTGGCCGATCACCTGCTCACCGTGCCGGTGCACCACTGGCTCGGCGCGCGCGATCGGCGTGCGATTTGCGAGTGCCTGCGCGCCGTCGCGCGGCGAACGTGTCCGCCCGAGGAAATGCCGCACGCCTCGTGACGGTGTTGCCGGCCGCGGGTCGAGGACCATCCATGATTGCGAACGCGTTGAGCGTCGATGTCGAGGAGTACTACCACGCGGGAATCTTCCGCCGCGGAACACGCGCGTGCGCGGCGGAAGGACTGACGGCGGGCCAGTACGAGAGCCGGGTTCAGCAGAGCCTCGACGATCTCCTCGAGCTGTTCGCGCTCCATTCGGTGAAGGCCACGTTCTTCGTCCTTGGCGAGATCGCAGCGCATCATCCCGGCTGCGTGCGGAAGATCGCGGCCGAGGGCCACGAGGTGGGCTGCCACGGCGATCGCCACGAGGACGTCTATCGACAGCAGCCGCACGAGTTCCGCCAGGACGTCCGCCAGGCGAAGCAGCGGATCGAGGATGCGATCGGCCTCGAGGTCATCGGGTACCGCGCCCCCAATTTCTCGATCGGCCGGGCGCAGTGCTGGGCGTATCAGATCCTGCTCGAAGAAGGATTCCAGTACGACTCGAGCACCTATCCGATCGCCCACGATCGCTACGGCCATCCCCGCGGACCTCGCTTTCCCTACGAGATCTGGCGCGACGGATCGGCGCGGCTGGTGGAGTTTCCGATCGGCACCGTGCGCGTGTTCGGCAGGAACATGCCGATTGGCGGCGGCGGATATTTCCGGCTGGCGCCGTTCTCGTTGACGCGCATGGGCATCGCCCGCGTCAACGCCGTGGAGCATCGCCCGGTGATGTTCTACCTCCACCCGTGGGAGATCGATCCCGATCAGCCGCGTCCGGCGATGCCGCGGCGGCATGCGTTCCGCCACTACGTCGGGGTGAAGAGACAGGCCGGCAAGCTCGGGCGGCTGTTCGCGCGGTTCCACTTCGCCACCGCCCGCGACGTGCTCCGCGAGTGGATGCCGGGCAACGGCGAAGCTGCTGCCCCGCCGCCCGACGGCGTCGTTGTTGCCGCAGGCTCAGCGCCGCGCCCGCAACGGGTCGAGCCCGCGCCGCGCGTCGGGCGACTGCCGCGGGCGTCCGCCGCGCTCGTCCACGTGACCCGGCTCGGTTCCGAAGCCCTGCACGCGGGGACGCCAGCCGCATCACCGGAGACGCCGCCTCATCTGGCGCACGCGAGCGAATGGGCCGCCGTGATCCGCGACGCCTACGGTCACCCGCCGCTCTATCTGGCGGCGGAAGACGAGTCCGGGCAACGCGGCCTGCTGCCCGCCATCGTCGTCCGCCGTCCGCTGCTCGGCGCGGTGGTCGCATCGATGCCGTTTCTCGACGGCGGCGGGCCGAGCGCTGAAACACCGGCAATCGAGCGCGCGCTGCTGTCGCGTCTCGTGCAGGAGGCGAGGCGGCTCGGGGCGCGGCTGGTGGAAGTGCGCTCGGCGCATCGGCTGCCCGTCGACACGGTGCCGACGGAGCACAAGGTCAACATGGTGCTGCCGCTGACGCGGGATGCCGGGGTGCTGTTCGCCGGGATCGATCGCGCCGCACGCAGCCAGATTCGCAAGGCGGAGCGCTCGGGCCTCTCGATCGAGACGGGGGGCGCCGAGCGTCTCGACGCCTTCTGCGCCATTTACGCGGCGCGCATGCACGAGCTCGGATCGCCGATGCACGCGCGGCGGTTTTTCGACGCGATCTTTGCCCACTTCGGCAGCCGCGCTCGCGTGATGCTGGCGCGGACCGGCACCACACCGGTTGGCGCGCTGATCGCGCTGGAGCACGGCGGCACCGTGACGGTGCCGTGGGCGTCCAGCCTCCGCGAGCACGCGGCGCTCTGTCCCAACATGCTGCTCTATTGGGAGGTGATTCGCGCCGCGAGCCGCGACGGCTTCGAACGGTTTGACTTCGGCCGCTCCACGCGCGACTCCGGAACCTATCGCTTCAAGCGTCAGTGGGGCGCGCAGGAAGAGCCCATCTACTGGTACTCCATCCCCGTCGCGGCGCGCCGCGACGAGACGGTCGAGTCGACGGCCGGGCACGCCGCGGGCGAGCTCGGCGTGCAGATCTGGCGGCATCTGCCGCTCGGCGTCACGCGGCAGCTCGGCCCCCGCGTACGGAAATACCTCACACAGTGAGCGCATCGCGATGAACATCCTCGTCACGGACGGACAACAGCGCTCGGCGCTCGCCATCACGCGATCGCTCGGGCGCCGCGGCATGCGGGTGTGGGTCGGGGAGGAGCACCCCGGCAGCCTGGCCGCCGCCTCGCGCTACTGCGCGCGTGAGGTGATCTATCCCTCGCCGTACAAGGACCCCGACGGATTCGAGCGCTTCCTGCTGGGATTCGTCGCACGCGAGCCGGTCAAGGTGCTGATGCCGGCAAGCGACGTCACGACCGCGATCGCGGCGCGGAACGCGGCGGCCATTCGACCGCACGCCGCGCTGGCGGTGCCGCCGTTCGAGGCGTTCGAGGCCGTCACCGACAAGTGGAGCCTGATGCAGCGCGCCGCGGAGCAGGGCATTCCGATTCCCCTGACCCACGGCGTCGACGGCAGGGCGTCGCTGGCGTCGGCCCTGCCGCACCTCGAGTATCCGGTGGTCGTCAAGCCCGCGCGCTCGCGCATGGCGACGAGCAGCGGCTGGATCCGCGGCATCGCGCAGTATGCGGCCGACGAAGCGGAGCTGCTGCGGATCTACGCGGAGACCGAGTATCTGGCGGCGGCGCCGTCGCTCATCCAGGAGCGCATCGTCGGGGCAGGCCTCGGCCTGTTCGTGCTCTGCGACCGCGGCCGCGTGGTGGCGACGTTCGCCCACGAGCGGCTGCGCGAGTTGCCGCCGTCGGGAGGCGTCAGCGTGCTGTGCCGCAGCACGCCGTTCGATCCGGAACTGCAGGACGAAGCGATCCGTCTGCTCGAGCCGCTCGGGTGGCACGGCGTCGCGATGCTCGAATACAAGCAGCACCAGCGGACGGGGCGGCCGGTGTTGATCGAAGTGAACGGGCGGTTCTGGGGCTCGCTGCAGCTGGCGATCGACGCCGGCCTCGACTTCCCGTTTCTCTGTTGTCAGCTCGCGCTCGGGCAGCGGATGAACCTGCCCGTTCCGTACGACGTCGGCGTCACGAGCCGATGGACGCTTGGCGATGTCGATCACCTGCTGGCGCGCATCCGTCACGGACGCGCCGGCCTTCCGGAAGACGCCCCGTCCGTGTGGGGCGCGATCGTCGATTTCGCTCGAGCCGCCGCACCGGCCGTCCGGGCCGAGATGCTTCGCCGCGACGATCCGCGTCCCGCCTACCGCGAACTATGTCAATACACAACGAGCTTGTACCAGTCAGTGCGCCGCCGGCTGCGGCGTCCGCTCGCGCGGTTCAGTTTCGCGCAGTTGTCCCGAACCGAGCGGTAGCGCCGGCTCCCGCCGAAACCGCCGCCCCGCAGCCGGCCGCCGCCACGCTGAACGTCTGTCACGTCATGTCGGGCGATCTCTGGGCCGGCGCCGAGATGCAGCTGCTGATGACGGCGGGCTGGCTCAACCGGCAGCCGGGCCTCCGTCTCGCTGTCGTGCTCTTCAACGAAGGACGTCTCGCCCGCGAGCTGCGGCAGATCGACGTCGACGTCACGATCCTCGACGAGACCAGGCTGAGCAACGCGCAGTTGATGCGGCAGCTCGCCTCGCTGCTGCGCGAGCGGCGGATCGACATCCTGCACATGCACAAGTACAAGGACTGTGTGCTCGGCACGATCGCGGCCGGACGCGCGGGCGTGCAGCACCTGGTCCGGACGATGCACGGCATGGCGGAGCCGATGACGGGGTGGAGCGGCCTGAAGTCGCGCGTGTATCACCGGCTCGATCGCTGGATGCTGCGCCGCGCCGATCTGATCGTCGCCGTCTCGCAGCAGATGGCCGAGGCGCTGCGCGAGTCGGGCTTCCGTCCGACGATGGTCACCTGCATCCACAACGGGATCGACGTCAGCCAGGTGCGCGCCTCGCGCAGCCGCGAAGAGGTCCGGCGCGAGCTCGGCATCCCGGACGAGGCGCTGCTGATCGGGACGGCAGGGCGGCTGACCCCCGTCAAGGGCCAGACCGGGCTGCTGGGCGCGACCGCGCGCATCCTCGACGAGGACGCCTCGGCACGCTGCGTGATCGTCGGCGAGGGTCCGCTCAGCAGCCAGTTGCTGTCGCTGGCGCAGGACCTTCGCATCGATCACGCCTGCCGCTTCGTCGGACCGCGTTCCGACGTGTTCGACTTCATGGCGGCGATGGACGTCTTCGTGCTGCCGTCGCTCAACGAGGGCATCCCGATGGCGCTGCTCGAAGCAATGGTCCTGGGCGCGCCGGTCGTCGCGGCGGCGGTGGGCGGCATCCCTGAGGTGATCCAGCACCGCGTCAACGGATTGCTCGTGCCGGCGGGCGACGTCCAGGCGCTCGCCGACGCCTGTCTCGAGCTGGCTCGCGATCGATGTCTCGCGAAGGCTCTTGCCGCGGCAGGCGTCCGAACCATCGCCGAGAACTTCTCGCACACGAGCAGCGGTGAAGCGCTGCTCTTCGCCTACCGCGGCGTCGCGCTGGTCTCCAACGGATACACGGGTGGACGATGGTAGGGGAACCTTCCAACGCGCTGCCGATGGTCCGCGGCGAACGTCCCGGGGCATTCGCGCTGTCGTACGCACTTCTGCGCCAGCTCGCCGACATCCCGGTCCGCAAGGCCTGGTCGATCGCCGGCCGTCGTCGGATGGAAGCCATCCGCCGCGATCCGGCGCCGCTCCTCGACAAGCTGCGCGGCGCAGGGACGGTGCTGTTCGTCTGCCACGGCAACATCATCCGCAGCGCCTTCGCCGCGCAGGCGCTGCGCCGGCGGCTCGGGCCGTCGTCGCGCGTCGACGTGAAGTCGGCGGGCGTCGACGCCTGCCCGGGACGCGAGGCGCATCCGCTTGCGCTGGAGCTGGCCCGTGCGATGCGCGTCGACCTGAGCCGTCATGCGGCCTCGCGGCTGTCGGCGGAGCTCGTCGATGACGCCGACGTGATCTTCGTCGCGGATCTGCTGCAGCTGACCGCCGTGAGGCGTCAGTTCCCCCAGGCTCGGGCGAAGACGTTTCTGTTCTCGTGCCTGGCGCCGGCAACGCCGCTCGAAGTGCGCGATCCCATCGACGGCGGCGAGCGCGGCTTCGCCGCCTGCTTCGACCACATTCTCGCCGCCATCGAACCCATTGCCGGAGCTCTGATGTCTCCCCACCGCCCATGCGAAGCGTGAAACGTTTCCTCGGCCGAAGTTTCTTTGCCGCCCGCCTGGACGCGCTGCTGATGCGCAAGACCGCCGTGGTGGTCGCATTCCACCGTGTCCAGAGAGGCGCCGACGTGTCGGACGGCCTCACTGTCGATCCCCGGGCGTTCGAGTCGTATTGCGAGTTCTTCCGCCGCTACTTCCACGTCGTGCCGCTGCGCGCCCTGATTGGCAAGCTCGAACAGGGCCGCACGTTCCGGCGTGAGCTCGCCATCACCTTCGACGATGGCTATCGCGACAACTACGAGAACGCGATGCCGGTCCTCGAGCGCCTCGGGCTGCCGGCCACGTTCTTCGTCGTCTCGCGCTGGATCGGCACCGACGTCGTGCCCTTCTGGGATCGCGAGCTGGGGGTCCGCCACCCGTGGATGACCTGGGACCAGGTAAGGACCTTGAAGAAGAAGGGATTCGACATCGGCGCGCATACGCGCACGCACGCGAACCTGGGCACGACCTCGGGCGCCGCCGCGCAGGACGAGATTGCCGGCGCGCGCGACGATCTCGAACAGGCGCTGGGCACGCCGGTTGAAACCTTCGCCTATCCCTTCGGCGGTCCCGACAACATGACCGACTTCAACCGTCAGCTCGTCAGGGCGGCGGGGTTCCGCTGCTGCTGTTCGGCCTACGGCGGAACGATCACGTGGAAGACCGATCCGTTCCTGTTTCCACGGGTGCCGGTCACCACGTGGCATCTCTCGCCGGAACACTTCGGCCTCGACGTTGCCTTCACCCGACCCGAGGAGTCGGCACGTCCGGCGAAGACGGCCGGGCTCGCGGATCTCAACGCGCAGACCCGCTCCTGACGACGGTTCTGATTCCCAGTGTTGAAAAACATCGGAAGCAACTGGTCGCTCATCGCTGCCACGGTCGCCGCCAGCTATCTGACGACGCCGCTCGTCGTCAGTCTGCTCGGCGCCGAGGGCTACGGAACGTGGACGCTCATCACCGCGATGACGGGCCACATGGCGCTGCTCACGCTCGGCGTGCCGATGGCGTGCGTGCGGTATCTGGCGCAGCACGTCGCGGACGGCGACGAGCAGAAAATCAACGAGACGATCGGGACGTGTGCGGGCCTGTACCTCATGCTCGGTGCCGCTGCGGTGGCCGTCGGCGCGGTCGTCGGCACCGCGTTCTTCGTCTACGACATTCCGGCCGGTCTGCGCCTCGACGCCTCACTGGCGTTCGGAACGATGGTGCTCTACGTCGCATTGAGCTTCATCGGGTTCCTGCCGGAAGGGATCTTCTTCGCGCACCACGACTTCGTGCGCCGCAACCTGATCCGCATCGCGGGCGTGGCGATACGCGCCGGCCTGACGATCGGCCTGCTGTCGCTCCGCCCGTCGCTGCTGCTGCTCGCCGCGATCCAGCTCGGGGGACTGCTGTTCGACTTCACGGTGTCGTGTCTGCTGATCCGACGGCGCTATCCGCGGGTGCGGATCAGCATCCGGTATTTCGACCGGAGCGCGCTGCGCCGCATCTTCTCGTTCAGCCTCTACGTGCTCCTGCTGGGTGCGGGAGCGCGTTTGAGCTTCGAGACCGATGCGCTGGTCATCGGCGGCATCCTCGGCGTGGCCGCCATCCCGGCCTACGCAATCGCCAACAGCCTGATCGTCTACCTGATGGACTTCATCGTCGGCATTGCCGCGGTGGTGTCGCCGATGGCGACGACGCTGGCCAGCTCCGGCCGGTCGGACGAGCTGAAGGAGCTGTTTCTCAAATGGTCGAAGGCGGCGCTGTCGCTGACGATTGCGGCCGGAGCGTTCCTGATGGTGCTCGGTCCACGCTTCGTCGGCTGGTGGATCGGCCCCGAGTACGAAGCGTCGTCGGGGCCGGTGCTGCAGATCCTGATGCTGTCGTGCTTCGTCTTCCTGCCGGCGCGCGGCGTGGCGTGGCCGATCCTGACCGGGCTGGGTGAGGTGAAGGTTCCGGCGTTCGCCTTTCTTGCCGCCGGCGTGATGAACCTCGTGCTCAGTCTGCTGCTGGCGCGCCCCTTCGGGCTGATCGGCGTGGCGATTGGAACGGCCATTCCCAACGTCCTGTTCGCGGTCGGCCTGATCAAGCTCGCATGCCGGCAGGTGAACCTGACGCTCGTGGACTACGCGCGATACGTCGTTCCCCGCGCCGCGCTCGGTGCGCTGCCGGTGATTGCCTCGCTGGTGTGGTTCCGCATGGCGTGGCAGGTGCAGGGGCTGGCCGGCCTGGCCGCCGCCGGAACGGCGATGGTGCTGGTGTTCGCCGCGATCTGGATTCTCTTCGTCTATCGCAACGATCCGTACGTCGACGTGAAGACGCCGTTCGAGCGTCTGCGGGTGTGGAGTTGAGCGCGACGACTGTCATCGAACCTCGCACGGCAGGCGAGGCCGCCGTGCGCCGCGGCGGCGCGCGCGCAGCGGTTGGTGCGTTGTCGCTGACCGTGCGGCGCGACGTCGACTGGCCGGCGCAGGATCTCGCGGCGCTCGATCGGCTGATCGAGCAGCGCCCTCACGTCGGCGTGTTCCTGAGCAGGCCGTGGCTCTCGGGCTTCTTTGCCGATCCGCCCGCGGACGAGGAGCTGTCGATCGTCGAGCTGCGCGAGGACGGGGTCCTTCGCGGCCTGGTTCCGGTGTCGATTCGCCGCTCGCGTCGCGCGGTCCGCATCGGGCTGCTGGGCGGCGGGCAGGGATCCGACCGCGTCGACCTCCTCGCGGCGCGCGGATTCGAATCGCGGTTCGCCGACATGATCCTCGAATGGATCGACGACGAGCTCGGCGCCGATGGATTCATCCTGCGGCTTCGCGACGTGCCGGGCGATTCGCCGCTCTGGGCCGGCATCCGCCGTGCCCGAGAGCGGGAAATCGTGCTCGTGCCTCGCGAGGTGAATCCGCTGCCGTACCTGTCGCTGCACGAGCTGAATGGCGGGGAAGCGCGTGATGTGTGGCGCAACGCCGACTCGATGGCCAAGCATCGGCGCTGGCTGGAGAACCGGGGCGCGCTGCGCGTCGACATCGTCGAGGATGCGGGCGATGCCGTGGCGGCGTTCGAGCGCATGGCCGAGTGGGTCGACGCGCGGTGGGGCGAGCACTCCGCCACACGCCATCCCCGCGTCGCGCGTTTTCACCGGCATGTGATTCCGCTGCTTGCCGCCGAGGGCCGTCTGCGCATGGTCCGCATGGTGTCGGATGGGCGTTGTGTGGCCGTGTGCTATGCGGTGGCGAGCCGGAACGACGGGGCGCACGATGGCGCGAAGGCGGGATGGTGGGCCTACTACCTGGCTGGATACGATCGTGCCTGGGCGGGACGCATCCACCTTGGCCGTGTGACGGTTGCCGCCACGATCGACATGGCCATCCGCGAGGGCGCGGCCGAGTTCGATTTCCTCAAGGGCGCGGAGCCATACAAGTACTACTGGCCCGTGCGCGACCGGGTGACGATCGACGCCGACGTGTACTCGTCGAAGGCCGCGGCGCAGCTCGAGCGGGCGGGCCGCGCGGGCCGCGAGCTGGCGGCCGCGCTGATGAAGACCACGCGCAATCTGTGGCCACGACCGCCGCGGGCGGTGAACCGCGAGCGCGCCGCGGGGGACGCGCGTGCGCATCAACCTGGCGCCCGCCGGGGCTGAACACAGCCGCCGACGACAATCCGAATCACACGCTCATGGAACATGCCGCACGGCGATCGCTCCCGTCTTCCTCGGTGTTCGCGCCGCACGCGGTCACGCTGACAGGTCCCAGGATCGTCGCCGTCGGCGGCGGCACCGGGCTGCCGGCCGTCCTGCAGGGGCTGTCGACGCAGCTGGCCTCGGTGAGCGCCGGTGCGCCAGCCTGGCCCAGGGACCTGCTGACGGCCATCGTCACCGTCACCGACGACGGCGGCAGCTCGGGCCGTTTGCGCCGCGAGCTGGGCATGCTGCCGCCGGGAGACGTGAGGAACTGCCTTGCCGCGCTGGCCGCGCGGCCGTCGGCGCTGACCGCCGTGCTGCAGCACCGGTTCACCGCCGGGCACGGGCTCACCGGACACACGGTCGGCAACCTGATTCTGGCAGCGCTCACCGAGATGGACGGCGACTTCGTCAGCGCGATCGAAAAGCTCTCGGACCTGCTCGAGTGCCGCGGCCGCGTGCTCCCGGCCAGCGTCGAGCGAGCCTCGCTCGAGGCCGAATTCGTCGACGGCGAGCGCGCGGCGGGGGAGACGGCGATTGTCGCGTGCCGCCGCCGCATCTCGCGCATCGCCCTCGCACGGCGGGTGCGGCCTCTCCCCGATGCGCTGCGCGCCCTCGTCAATGCCGACGCGATCGTCGTCGGACCGGGAAGTCTGTACACGAGCCTGCTGCCGAACCTGCTGGTCGACGGCATCGCGCCGACGCTGTTCAGCACCCGCGCGGTGCGGATTCTCGTCGCCAACCTCACGACCCAGCCGGGCGAAACCGACGGCCTGGCGCTCGAGGATCACCTCGCGGTCGTGAAGCAGCACGTCGGCTACGACCTGTTCGACTACGTCCTCGTCAATCGAGAGCCGGTCCCTCCGGCCGCGGCCACACGAAGCGCGACAGGCGCCCGGCCGCTGCGGCGAGCGGCTGCGGCGCAGTGGATCGGATCGGCGCGCGTCATCGAGCGGGACCTGTCGTGGGAGCACGACGACGGGCGGCTGCGGCACGCGCCGGCCTGTCTCGGCGCCGCAATCCTCGAGCTGTGCGCGCTCGGACGGCCGCGTGCCGGCCGCATCAGCCGGTTCCCGCGCGGCGGCGCACGCGCGCGTCGTCCCTGACGCGGTCCTCTCGTTCCGACGCGGCCGCTTCGCGTGCCGATGCCCGGCGCGCGGTCCGCCGGCGCGTGCGGGACAACGGCGAGGTGTTCGGATGACCGAAGCGAAAGGACACGGATGACATCCGCGCGAGTGGAGTTCGAAGCTGGAGCCGGCGGCGTCGCCGTCCGGGCAGAAGGAGTCATGAGCGTCACCGAGCCGTCGACGTTCGACGATGGCCGCAGCAACTGGCTGTGGCTGGCGGAGCTGTCGCGGTGGGAGCGCGCGCTGGAAGTGTGCTCCGACACCAGCCCGCAGACGGCGGGTCTCGCCGAACACTTCCGCTTCGTCCACTGCGTCCGCGTCGACGATGGCCGGCTGCGGCGCGAATGGCAGGACCTGGTGGCGAGCGGATACGCGAACGTTCTGCCGGCTTGTGCGGCGGCGACCCGCCTGCCCTATCGCGACGGCGTGTTCGATTGCGTGGCGCTCGACGATGTCGGCACGCAGGCGGCGAGCCGGTATCGGGTGCTGCCTGAATGCCGGCGGATCCTGCGGCCGGGCGGCTGCCTGTTCATGGGCACGCGCAGCCGGGGCCTGCGGCGGTTGACGCGCGCCTTGACGCGCGCGGGCTTTCCCGTCGTCCGCGCGTTCGGCGCCGAGCCGTCGTGGGACGCGCCGCGCTGCATGATTCCGCTGAAGCGGGCAGCGATCCTCGGCTACGAGCGCTGGGTTCGACGGAGCTCGCCGATGCGCGACGTCATCCGCCTCATGCTGGCGAGGCTCGGCGCCCGGCGCCTCCTCTATCGTTCCGTGATTCTTCTGGCATATCCATGACCAGGGCGCTCAGACACCTGCTTGCTGGTGCGGGGGTTCCAGCGGGCGACGGAGCATTCCTCGACTGGTCTCGCATCATCCTGCTTCAGAACCTCGCCGGCGTTCCTGTCGAACGGCATCTCGTCGATACCTACATGGGCAGCCTCGGCTTCAACGTCCTGGTGCTGGGATCCGATGGCCGGCCATCGCATTTCTGCAAGTGCCGTTCTGTCTCCAACGCACGGCTGCGCCACGAGCTCGCGGTGCTCACCGCGCTTGGCGCCGATCGGCGCACCCGCCAGGCGGTGCCGCGGACGTGGGGTGTGCAGTCCGACGAGCTGCGTCTGCTGGTGAGCGAATACATCCGCGGGACGCCGTTCGATCGCAGCGTGGTGAACCTGTCGGCTTCGCGGTGGGTCGATTCGATGACGGAGATTCTCGGGGTCGAGAGCCGGGTGGCCGAGGCCGCCGGACACGTGCTGCCGGACGCCGTCGACGGCCGCGTGTCGATGCACGACGCCGCGGGCCCGTCGCTCGAATATCTCGACGCGAACGGCCTGCTCGAGCCCGATGCGCTCAACGCGCTCGAGGAAGCCCTGCGCCTCGGCGGGCGCGTCGAGGCGCAGCCGCAGCATGGCGATCTGTGGCCCCAGAACGTGGTCGGATGGCGCGGCTCGTGGTGGCTGCTCGACTTCGAGGCGTTCGGCGACGTCGTGGTGCCGCTCTACGATGCCTGGCACCTGGTCCGCAAGTGCTCCGATCTTCGTCGTCACTGGGCGGGAAAGCACGGCACCGCGCCGGAGCTGTGGATCGATCGGTTGATCGGCGACAGCGAAGAGGCATCGGCGTCGTGGCACACCGTGGCGGTGGCCGCGCGGGAGCACGGCCTCACCTCGAATCAGATCGTCGGCGGCCTCGCCTACTACGTGAGCCACATCGCTACCGAGTTCCACAAACGCGGCGGGCCGCGCTGGTACTGGGAGCCCCACATCCAGGAGGCTCGCCGCTTGGCGTACGCGCTGCCGGATCTGGCCGCGAGGTGCCCGGCATGATCCCGTCGTACCGCCTGTCGCACCTGGCCAAGGGCGCCGACTACGATCTCGCGCTGGCGCGCGATCCGCTCGATGCCTACACCGCGCGCCGCGAGCGCGAGATCCTGCTCGGTCTGCTGCCGCGGCTGTATCCGGGCGGGCTGCGGCGGTCGCTCGACTTCGCCTGCGGCACGGGGCGCATTACGCAGCTCCTCGACGGCATGGCGGAGCAGCCGTACGCGGTCGACGTCTCTGCGGCGATGCTGGCCGAGGCGGCCCGCAAGTGTCCGCGCACGACGCTTTTCGTGCAGGATATGACGCTCGATCCGCTCGCCATCGAGCCGGTCGAGCTCGTGACCGCGTTCCGGTTCTTCGGCAATGCCGAGACCGAGCTGCGCGCCGGCGCGCTGCAGGCGATCTCGCGTGTTCTCGTCCCCGGCGGATATCTCGTCGTCAACAACCATCGCAATCCGTGGTCGGTGCCCGCCGTGCTGCTGCGCGCGGCCGGCGAGCGCCAGCCGCTCGATCTGCACTACTGGAAGCTGAAGGCCCTGCTGCGCCGGGCCGGGTTTCGCGTGCGGCGGACCTATGGCATCGGCGGCTGGCTCTACCGCGCGAAGCTGCTGCGGCCCGAGGTGCTCGACTCGCGGCGTGCCGACGTGCTCGAACGAATGTCGCGTCTCAGGGTGGCGGGGCCGTGGTGTCCCGACGCCGTGATCGTGGCGCAGCGGGTGTCCTCGTAGTCATCGCTTTCCGTTGTGGATTTCCCATGGGCCAGGCCACCTCGCTCCCCGTCCCGGCGCCGCACGGTGCGCTGCCGCCCCGCGCTGTGCCGGTCGTGTACCGGTTTCCCGCGTCGCGCGCCGACGCGCACTGGGACGTTCTGCTCGTGTGCCTCGCCGGCTACACGCTGACGGCCGTCGGCAGGATCCATCAGCTGTTCCCGGCGATCGATCTGGTGCGGCCGGTGATCGTGACCGGACTGCTGTCGATCCTGCTCTACCTCGTCGATGATCGCGCCGATCGCCGGCTGCGTCTGGCCTGCGGCAGCACGAGCCGATGGCTGATCGCGCTGGTGGCGTGGGCGATCCTGACGGTTCCCTTCGCGCTCATCGACGGCCTGGCGTTCGACATGGTCTTCAACACGTTCATCAAGACCGTGCTGATGTTCTTCGTCGTGGTGGGAGCGATGCGCGGCGTGCGCGACATCGAGCGGCTGGCCGGCGCCTACCTGAGCGGCTGCGTGATCTACGCGGCGGTGGTCGTGGCGCGATTCGACACGCTCGAAGGCCGCGACTGGCGTCTCGGCGATCTGTATTACTACGACGCCAACGACTTCGCGACGTTCGCCGTCACGGCGATGCCGCTGGCCATGTACTTCGCCCACCGTGGACGCACGCTTCCGGGGCGGTTGCTGTCGCTGGCGGCGCTCGGCGTGCTCGGCGTGGCCTTCGTCTACTCGGGCTCGCGCGGCGGATTCCTCGCCTTGTGCGCCACGGGCCTCTTCATCATCGTCCGCTACACGTCGATTGCGTTGAGCCGCCGCATGACCGCGCTGGCGCTCGTCGGCGCGGTGGTGATCGTCGCGGCAAGCGATCGCTACTGGCAGCAGATGGGGTCGATCGTCGCCGACACCGATTACAACCAGACCGAGGAGAGCGGCCGGCTCCAGATCTGGAGGCGCGGCGTCGGCTACATGCTCTCGCGGCCGATCTTCGGCGTCGGGGCCGCGAACTTCGAGCCGGCCGAAGGCATGCTGTCGCCGTTTGCCGAACGCCAGCAGTGGGGGGCCGGTGTGCGGTGGAACGCGCCGCACAACAGCTTCATCCAGGCTGGAGCGGAGCTCGGCATTCCGGGTCTGATCTTCTTCACGGCGATGATCGGCAGCGCGTTCCTGGCCCTGCGCCGCCGCGACCGGATCAGCCGGCGTCCGTACCCGCCGCCGCCCGTGCCTCCGCAGCTCGTGCAGGCGCTCATGGCGTCGCTCGTCGGGTTCGTCGTCGGCGCCTTCTTCCTGTCGCTGGCGTACTCCGAGCTTCTCTACATGCTGCTGGCGATGGCCGTGGCCGTGAGCAAGGTGGCCGGTATCCACAGGCCCGTTCCCGTGGCTGTTCCGGCGGTGACGTCATGAGCACGGCGGCAACGGCAAGCCGGCCGCGGCGTACCGCGCAGCTTCTGTATCGCGGCCTTCGCGCGAGCGGGGCGACGTTCCTCAGCCGGCGCCTGCACGATGCCGCGCTGATTCTCTGCTACCACAACGTGGTCACGACGAACGATGCCGGCGGCGATCCCGAGCTGCACGTGCCCGTCGAGCGGTTCGAGCGGCAGGTGCGATGGCTGGCCGGGCATTACGACGTCGTCTCGCTGCGCGAGATCGTCGGGCGGCTGGCCCGCGGCGGGCCGCTGCGGCGGCTCGCGGCAATCACCTTCGATGACGGTTATGCGGGAGTGTTCGAGCACGCCCTGCCGCTGCTTGCCTCGCTCGGCCTGACCGCGACCGTCTTCGTGGTCGCGGATGCGCCCGATCGCGCCGAGGGCTTCTGGTGGGATCACCCCGCGGTAGTTGCCTCGCTGACGCCGACGCGGCGCGAGCGATGGCTGACGTTCCTGCGCGGGGACGGCCTCGCGATTCTCGCGGAGGTCGACCCCAATCGCTCGACGTCGGATGGCGGAATGCATCGAGCGGGCGGATGGCGGGCGATCAGGGCCGCCGCGGAGCAGGGATTCGAGATTGGCGCGCACTCGGCCACGCACCGCGCGCTTCCGATGCTGACCGATGCGGAAGTGGAGTACGAGGTCGTGGCCAGCCGCGACGCCATCCACCAGGCAAGCGGCGTGCGGCCGGAGTTCTTCGCATATCCGTACGGGCTCTGGGATGCGCGCAGCTGCGACGCCGTGCGGCGGGCCGGGTACGTCGCGGGGCTGGGACTGGATCTCGGGTTGAACGGACCGGCGTCCGACAGGTCGTGCCTGCGGCGCGTCAACGTGCCGGCGGGGATTTCCACACCGGCGTTCGAGGCCTGGGCGGCCGGGCTTTCTTTCCATCGCTCATGATCACCGACCGATGTGCCGCCGCCCGCGACATCAGCGGTCTGCGCATCGCCCAGTTGATCGGCTCCGACGGTCCCGGCGGAGCCGAGCGCGTGGTCGTACATCTGTCGCGCGCGCTGCAGGCGCGCGGCGCCGAAACCGTCGTGTTCCTCCCGCGCAACGGCGAAGGCTGGCTGGAGCGGGAGCTGGCGGGCTCCGGGGCCGCCATCGAGCATTTCCATATCGATCGGCCGCTGTCGCCGCAGTCGGCGGCAGCGCTCAGCGACGCATTCAGGCGGCGGCGCATCGACATCGCGCACGGCCACGAGTTCGCGATGTCGGTCTACGGCGCATGGGCCTCGCGCCGCGCGCGCATCCCTCACGTGTTGACAATGCACGGCGGGCGGTATCACGCGCAGCGAATACGGCGTCGGCTGGCGCTGCACGCGGCCGTGGCGGCGAGCGCCGCAGCCGTGGCGGTGTCGTCGTCGTTCGCGCGCACGTTGAGCCGCGACCTCGGGATCAGGCGCGCCCGGATCAGAACCATCGCCAACGGCGTCGAGCCCGTGCCGCCAGGGCGAAGCACCCTGCGTGACGAGCTGGAGCTGGACGCGGACGATCGCCTGATCGTGGCCGTCGGCAATCTGTATCCGGTGAAGGGACATCGATTCCTGATCGAGGCGCTCGGACTGCTGGCCGATCGGTATCCGCGTCTGCACGTCGCCATCAGCGGCCGCGGCGGATTGCACGATGCGCTCGAAGCGCAGGCCGAGGCGCTGGGCGTCGGCCGCCGCGTTCACCTGCTCGGCCTGCGTGCCGACGTGCCGGCGGTGCTGCAGGCGGCCGACATCGTTGCGCTGCCCTCGCTCTCCGAGGGGCTGCCGCTGGCGCTGCTCGAAGGGATGTTCGCCGGCCGTGCGATCGTCGCCAGCGACGTCGGCGACGTGCGTGCGGCCCTTGCCGACGGCGATGCCGGCGTGATCGTTCCGCCAGGAGACGTGACGGCGCTTGCCGCGGCGCTGGATCGGCTGCTCGGCGAGCCGGATTACGCGCGGCGGCTCGGCGCTGCCGCGGCGCGTCGGGCTCGTGACGAATACGACGTCGAGCGCATGGTCGATCGCTACGTCGATCTCTACGCCGAGGCGCTGGCGGCGCGGCGGCGCGGTTCGGCTCCCGCGGCTGCGCGGGGGGAGTCGCCGCGCCAGGACGTGCCGCGCCGGGCGTGGATCACGTGGGAGCACCATCGCCGGACGTCCGAGTTGAGCCGCGATCTCGATGCGGAGCTGTTCGAGATCACGAGCGTTCTGCCCCGGCTCGCGCGATACGCGGTGCTGCTGGCGCGCACGACCGCGTGTCTCATCCGGCGCACCCCCGACGTCCTCGTGGTCCAGTGCCCGTCGATTGTGCTCGGGCTGCTCGCTGCGGCGTTGAAGCCGGTGTTCGGCTACACGCTCGTGGCCGATCTCCACAACGAGGCGGTCACGCCCTACATCGTGTCGTCGCGGCTGTACGAGCGGCTGCTGCGCGTCGTGCATCGCGCGGCTGACCTCTGCATCGTGAGCAACCCGCATCTGGCGCCGGTCGTCGAGGCGTCCGGCGGCACGGCGTTCGCGTTGCCCGACAAGCTGCCCGATCTGCGATCGGCGGCGGCCCCTGCGTGCGACTCGTCGCGGGTGGTGTTCGTGTGCACCTATTCGCGCGATGAGCCGTACCTCGAGGTGATCGCGGCGGCGCGCACGCTCGATCCGTCGATCGCGGTGTTCATCACCGGCCGGTATCGCGGCAGGCAGCCGCCGCAGGTGCCGGTCAACGTCACCCTCACCGGCTTCCTGCCGGAGCAGGCGTACATCGACCTGTTGAGCTCGGCCGACGTGATCGTCGATCTCACCGCGATCGACAACTGCCTGGTGTGCGGTGCGTACGAGGCGGTGGCGCTTGGCCGGCCGCTGGTCACCTCCGACACTGCCGCGCTGCGCGAGTACTTCCGGCGCGGGACGGTGTACGCACGCCACGACCGCGGCTCGCTGGCCGCCGCCATCACGTATGCCCTTGCCCATCGCCGGCGTCTGGCCGCGGAAATGCAAACGCTCAAGCCCGAGCTGGCGGAGGAGTGGACGCGGCAGCGCGACGCGCTGCGGCGGACGCTGCGCCGGCTGCGCGGCCGCCGCGGCATGACCGCCGCGCCCGCGTCGAGTTGAGCACACGGGAACACACCTATGTGGAAACGATTCGCCAATAGACTTCGCTGCCCGATCACCGGCGAAGCGCTGACCCTCGCACCGTTCAGCGAGGAGCGGGTCACGACGACGCCCGCGCACCAGTGTCTGGCCGAACGGGCCGGCATCGAGGTCGACTGCGGGTTCGGCACTCGCGTCGAATCAGGACTGCTGCTGGCGGAATCCGGCCGGGTCGCCTATCCGATCGCGCGCGGCCTCCCGGTGATGCTGCCGTACGAGACGGCCATTCACCGGCAGTTCGAGCAGCAGCACGCGCTGGAGCTCCGCCGCTTCCGTCCCCGCTATGCGTTTCCGAACCTCGAGCCCGAGCGCGGCGAACACGCCGTGCTCCGCTCGTTCAGCAGGGAGTGGGCGGGCTATCAGTACGACGGGGTGATCTGGGACGTCAGCTACGACGACAACCAGCGCCGCTTCGTCGCCGAGATCGGCCTCGACTCTCCGCCGGAGCCCTCGCCGGTGTTCCTCGAGGTGGGCTGCGGCATCGGCCTGACCACGGCGCAGGCCCACGACCATCTGAAGGGCGATGCCATCGGCATGGATTTGAGCCTCGCGGTCCTCGGCGCGACGCAGAACTTCCGCGGGAATCCGTTCCTCCATTTCGTCGAGGCGTCGGCGTTCCACATGCCCTTCGCCCCCTCGTCCTTCGACGTCGTCTACTCGCGCGGCGTGCTGCACCACACGTACTCCACCCGCGAGGCGTTCAGGTCGGTGGCCCGGTTCACGAAGCCGGGCGGCCGCTTCTATCTGTGGGTCTACGGGCCCGGCTCGATCAACGACACGATGTTCAGACGCGTCGCCTACGCCGCCGAGGCGACGCTGCGCCCCGTGCTCAGCCGGGCGCCGAGCGCCATCGGCACGGCGGTGCTCGCGCCGATTGCGCTGGGCTATGTCGGCTACAACCGGCTGCGCCGATCCGCCGATCGCACGGTGCAGCCGTTCACCTTCTCGCGTGCGCTGCACTCGGCGCGCGATCGCTTCACGCCCCGGTTCGCCCATCGTCAGGCCGCCTCCGAGGTCGTGTCGTGGTTCAAGGAGGCGGGCTTCGACAGCATCGACGTCGTCGACTGGATGCAGATCCCGAGCGGCGATCGCGACGACTACCGGCGCAATACCGGCGTCCGCGGCGATCGGGCCCGGGCGTAGCGGACGAGGTCGGCCGATGAATGGCGAGTCGCTCCTCCTGCTGGTCATCGCACTGTGCGGCACGGGGGCGCTCTACGCGTACGCCGGCGTCCCGGCAATTGCGGCCGTCATGACGACGATCGGACGCCGGCGCTCGAGCGAGCCGCCGGCCGGTGCGTCCGCCAGCCCGCCGCCCGTGACCGTGATCGTCCCTGCCTACAACGAAGAGCGGAGCCTGGACGCGAAGATTCGGAACGTGCTGGCAACCGAGTATCCGGCGGAACTGCTCGACGTCATCGTCGTGTCCGACGCGTCCACGGATCGCACCGACGAGATCGCGCGATCGTTCGCCGATCGCGGCGTGCGTCTGATCGTTCAGGAGACGCGCGCCGGCAAGTCGGCGGGCCTCAACCGGGCCATGACGATGGCGCGCGGCGAGATCGTCGTGTTCACCGACGCGAACGCACTGTATCTGCCGTCGACCATTCCGGCGCTGATCGGGCGCTTCGAGCGGCCGCGCGTCGGGCTGGTCACCGGCTACACGCGCTATGCCTCCGCCGGCGGAAGCGATGTTGCCGAAACGACCAACGTCTACACGTCGCTCGAGCGCCTCATCAAAAGAGCCGAAAGCCGCTGGGGCTGCTGTGTCGGCGCCGATGGCGCGCTCTTCGCGATGCGTCGATCGTTGTTTCGTCCGCTGCGCCACGATGACATCAACGACCTGGTCCTGCCGCTCGGCGTGATCGAACAGGGCTGGGAGTGCGTGCTCGCCGATGAGGCCTTCTGCCTCGAGCAGCCCGGCGCCTCAATGGACAGCGAATACCGCCGCCAGTCGCGCATCACCAACCGTACGCTGCGCGCGCTGTGGCGCCACGGACGGCTGCTCAACCCGCTCCGCTACGGGCTCTTCTCGTTCTTCCTGTTCTCGCACAAGGTGATGCGGTTCCTCGTGCCCGTGTTCCTGATTGCGGCGTTCGTGTCGCTGATCCTGCTGGCCCGTGTGCGCCCGATCTACCTGGCCGCGGCGGTGCTGGCCAGCGCCGGTCTGGCGGCCGCGCTCGGGGTGTCGCGGCTCGGCCCGGGGTGGTCGCTGCCGCTGCGGCTGCTGCGGGCGCTGGGCGTGTTCCTGACGATCAACGCCGCGGTGCTCGAGGGCTGGTGGACCTTTCTGCGCGGACACCGCGAGGTGGTCTGGCAGCACGACCGATCGCGAGGGTAGCGCACGTGTGTGGCATTGCCGGCATTTACGCGCTCGATGACACTCCGCTCGCGCACGATGGTCTCGTCGAGCAGATGACGATGACGCTCGTGCATCGCGGGCCGGACGAGTTCGGCTATCACCGCGACCGGCGCGCGGCGCTCGGCCATCGGCGCCTGAGCATCATCGATCTGTCGACCGGGCAGCAGCCGATTTACAACGAGGACCGCAGTGTGTCGGTGGTGTTCAACGGCGAGATCTACAACTTCGAGGAGACCCGCCGTCATCTCATCGCCGCCGGCCATCGCTTCGCGACGCGGAGCGACACCGAGACCATCGTGCACGCCTACGAGGAATGGGGCGAAGCGTGCGTCGAACGGTTCCGCGGGATGTTCGCTTTCGCGATCCGCGACGAGCGCAGCGACACGCTGCTGCTGGCCCGCGACCGTTTCGGCAAGAAGCCGCTCTTCTATGCGAGCTACGGCGGCAGGTTCGTGTTCGCGTCGGAGATGAAGGCGATCCTCGCCGATCCGCGCTTCACGCGCGGGATCGACGAAGAAGCGCTGGCGGCGTACTTCATGCTGTCGTACATCCCGGCGCCGCTGACGATCTTCAAGGGAATCCGCAAGGTGCTCCCTGGCCACACGCTCACGATCCGGCGCGGACGGATCGAGGAGCGCCGCTACTGGGACCTGGTGTTCAGGCCCGACCGGCGGCGGCGGGAAGCCGACCTGATGGATGAGCTGCGCGGCCGGATCGACGAAGCGGTACGGATCCGCCTGATGAGCGAGGTGCCGCTTGGCGCGTTCCTCAGCGGCGGCATCGACTCGAGCGCCGTCGTGGCGTTCATGGCCATGTCGGGCGATGCGCCGGTGAACACCTTCACGATCGGATTTGCCGGCGACGCCGGCGGCCGCGAGGACGAGCGGCGCTACGCGCGCATGACGTCCGAGCGCTACCGGACGCGCCATCACGAGTACGAGGTGCGGCCGGATCTGCACGGCATCATCGACGCGATCGTGCGCGGCTTCGACGAGCCGTTCGCCGACGACTCGACGATCCCGTCCTATTTCGTCTGCCAGACCGCGCGGCGGCACGTGACCGTGGCGTTGTCGGGTCTCGGCGGCGACGAGGCATTTCTCGGCTACGAGCGGTATCTCGGCTTCCGTCTCGGGCAGTGGTTCAGCCGCGTGCCGGCGGCCGTGCGCGGCGGCGTGATCCGGCCGCTCGTCGGCTGGCTGCCCGAGCCGCGCTCGGGCGGCAACCGCATCAACCATCTCAAGCGCTTCGTCCGAGCCGCATCCGATGACGAAGCGCTGCGCTATCTCGGGTTCGTCAGCAAGATCGCGCCCGAGTACCGCCCGCGGCTGTTTCGCGACGGGCGCGGCCGCCTGCGCGACGCCGAGGCCGCGGCGCAGGAACGATTCCTCGCCCACTACCGTCAGGCGCCGGCCGACGACCCGCTCGATCGCCTGCTCTACTGCGACATCAAGACCTATCTGCCGGACGACATCCTGGCGCTCACCGACCGGGTGAGCATGTGCCACTCGCTCGAAGTGCGGGTGCCGTTCCTCGATCACGAGCTCTTCGAGTTCGCGGCGACGATCCCGGCGGACGTGAAGATGAAGCGGCTCCAGAAGAAGCACCTGCTGAAGAAGTCGCTGGCGGCGCTGCTGCCAGGGCCGGTGCTGAGCCACCGGAAGCAGGGCTTCGTCGGGCCGATGGCGCGCTGGTTGAAGACCGACCTGCGCCCGCAGATTCTCGACGTCCTTTCTCCGCAGAGTCTGGCGCGCCACGGCCTGTTCGACGGGACGACCGTGTCGCGCATCCTGACCGATCACTTCGACGGCCGCGAAACCAACGACACGTTGATCTGGTCGCTGGTCGTCTTTCAGGCCTGGTTCGACAGGTATGTCGACGTTCGTGCCGAAGCCGCCCACTGATCCCCCGCAAGGAGTGCACCATGAAACACCTGCTGAAACTCGGAATCGTCCTGGGGGGCCTGGTCGCGTGCAACCGCGCACACACCGGCGCCGCCTTCGGGCCGAGTCCGATTCCATCGCCGCGGCCGACCCCGATCGCGACGATCTTCAGCGAGGACTTCGAGTCTGACTCGCTGGCCGCGTGGCAGGACGGCGTCGATCCGGAGCGTCACAGAATCGTCGCCGATCCGAGCCGCGCGAAGTCGGGCAGCCGCTATCTGTCGGTGACCTATCCCGCCGGCCGCGACGGCGGATGGATGACGCGGTTCTTCATGCCCGGGTACGACGCCGCGTTGGTGAGTCTGTACGTCCGCTTCCCGCGCGGCTGGGTCGGCGGTACGAAGATCGTCGGCTTCTACGGCTCGCGGATCGACGATCAGTGGTCGGGATTCGGGAAGTCGGGGGTCTGTCCCAAGGGCACCGACTTCTTCGACGCGATGCTCATCACGCAGGACACCGGCAACCCCGGGCCGCTGAAGTTCTACACCTACTATCCGGGAATGGTGCGGGATCCGGATGGCGTGTGCTGGGGGCGGTTCGGCGATCCCTCGTTCCGGTTCGCGAGCTACGGCGCCGCCCCTTCGTTGAATCACGACCAATGGCACCAGATCGAGTTCGAGGTGCGACTCAACACGCCGGGTGAATCCAACGGCTCGCAGCGGTTCTGGGTGGACGGCGTGCTCGGCGCCACGTGGACCGGCATCAGCTTCCGCGACAGCGACATCCTGCGTGTGAACGCAGCTCAGCTCAGTTTCAGCTCGGGCGGCGTCGGCGTTCCCCGCACGCAGAGCCTCGACATCGACCAGGTCGTCGTCTCGCTGATCGAATAGCGGGCGCGCCTACGCCACGATGCGCAGGTTTCTCGGCGCGGCAGGCAGGGCGGCGCCGCCGCCGAGGCAGCCGATGTACGACCGCGCCACGACGACGTGGTCGTACTTGATCGACGAGGAGAACCCTGGCGGATCGTCGGGCGAGTAGTTCTGAAGCCAGAGCCAGTTGATCGGCAGATTCGTGGTGCTGCGCCACCTGAAGCCGGGGAAGGGCGTGCCGCCGGCCCCCTGCGTGAAGATGCCGCCGCTCCACGAACCGTCGGGAAAGCCGGGTCCGAGATGACTCACCTTCGTGTTGTTCAACCAGATGGCGTGCTCGCCGTTGGACGCCGACACAGGGTTGTTCAGCTTGACCATGTGCTCGACGCACACCCACTGGTTGCGCGGCGCCTGCACGGACGGGTTGTTGAGGAGCAGGGCGCCCCAGTACGCGCCGCTGCGGTCCGGCCGCATCTCCATCCAGTAGTTGTAGTGATCGAACGCGCGCGTGACGTTGGTGTTCTGCTCGGCGCCGGCTATGAAGCGATCGCTGCCGGAGGGCTTGCTGCCGGCGGCCGGATCGGGCCACGCCGATACCGGATTGTTGCCGCCGATCCAGATACCCGTGTGGCGGAAGTTTCCGGCGCTCGGGTACTTGATGTAATACCGCACGTAGAGGACGTCGGTGACCGGCGGATTCAGGACCTTGTACAGGTGACCCCCGTTGTTGACGCCCCCGCCGGTCCACGGAATGCTGAGCGAGCGTGCGCCGGGCGAGCCCGGCGGCACGTCGCTCGACAACTGCATCGCCGATCCGTTCTTCACGTCGCCCCAGCGCTTGAACAGCTCCGGCATCGACGTGCCTTCGAACGTCTCGACGAAGATGACGACGGGATCGCGTTCGATCCCGACGTCGCCCGGGTAGCGCGCGGCGAGACCGCCCGGCTGGGCGACCGCCAGGCCGCCCAGCGCCGGCACGGCGGCAATCAGCGCCGCGCCGATCCACGCCGCAGCCGGCCGCCGTGGCGCCACGGTCTTCGCCTTCGGGGTCATCTCCGCGCCGCTCCTACTGGAGGCAGCCGATGTACGACCGTGCCACGACGACGTGGTCGAACATGATCCTGGAGGAGAAGCCCGCCGGATCGTCCGGCGAGTAGTTCTGCAGCCAGATCCAGTTGATGTTCAGGGCAGTGCTGGTCCGCCAGCGGAAGCCCTCGAAGGGCGTCGAGCCGGCGCCCTGCGTGAAGATGCCGCCGGACCACGAGCCGGTGGGGAAGCCCGGGCCGAGATGGCTCACCTTGACGCCGTTCAGCCAGATGGCGTGCTCGCCGTTGGACGCCGACACAGGGTTGTTCAGTTTGACCATGTGCTCGACGCACACCCACTGGTTGCGCGCCGCCTGGATGGCCCTGTTGTTCAACAGGAGGTTGCCCCAGTACGTCCCCCCGTTATCGGCGTGCATGTTGTAGTAGTAGTTGTAATGGTCGAACGCGTTCGTGACGTTGGTGTTCTGTTCGGCCGCCGCGATGAACTTGTCGCTGCCTGACGGCCGCGAGCCCGCTCCCGGATCCGGCCACGCCGACACCGGGTTGTTGCCGCCGACCCAGATGCCGGTGTGATGGAACTTTCCGGAGCTCGGGTACTTGATGTAGTAGCGGACGTAGATCACGTCGGTGACGGCCGGGTTGAGCACCTTGTAGAGATGCCCGCCGTTGTTCACGCCGCCGCCGACCCACGGAATCGTCAGCGATCGCGTGCCACGGCTTCCCGGCGGGACGTCGCTGGTCCGCGTCATCGCCGACCCGTTCTTCACGTCGCCCCACCGGCTGAAGATCTCGTTCATCGACGCCTCTTCGAAGTTCTCGACGAAGATGACCGCCGGATCCTTCTCGATGCCGACGTCGCCCGGATATTTCGCCGCGATGCCGCTGCCCGTCTGCGGCGCCGTGCCGCCGTTCGACACCGTGACGGTGACCGAGGCCGTGCGGCGGTTGCCCGCGGCGTCGCGCGCGACCGCGCTGACGGTGTGGCTGCCGTTGCCGACGCTGGTGCTGTTCCAGGCGGCCGTGTAGGGAGCCGACGTGTCCTCGCTGCCGACGTTGCTGCCGTCGACCTGGAACTGCACGCCGACGACGCCGACGTTGTCGCTGGCCGACGCGCTGAGCTGCACAGAGGCGCCCGACACGGTGGCGCCGTTTGCCGGCGCGCTCACCGATACCGTCGGCGCCGTGGTGTCACCGGGCACGGGAGGCGGCGTCTGGTCCGGATCCGGGCTCGGGCTCGGCGAGGGTGATGGCGACGGCGATGGAGCCGGGCCGCCGGTCGACGAGTACTGAATCCGCAGCGTCGGGCGGAGGCTGGCGTTGGGATGCTCCATGCTCGCGAAGAAGCGGTAGCGATCCTTCGGCTTGCTGCGATCCGAGTTCAGCAGCACGCCGAAGTTCGTCGACGGATTGGCCACCCACTCCTGGACCATGCCGGTCAGGTTCCACGTCTTGACGCCGGGCGTCTTGTCGATCGCGCGCGACTCGTAGGCCGTCGAGATGTCGCTCTGCGCCAGCGGGATCGAGCTGTAGCAGCAGGTGCTCGGCGTCCAGCTCGCCGAGCCGTTGTAGGTGTAGCCCGTCGCCGTTGCGATGTCGGGATTGCGGTTGACGACCTTGTGCGCCGTGATCGTGTAGGTCGGCTCGGGGAACGAGTCGCTCTCCACCAGCGACAGCTGCAGCGTCGCGTTGTGGATCACGGTGCCGGCCGGCAGCGCCGGGAGCGCGAACTTGAGGAGAATCGCGTTCGCAATCTGACGATCCGGCCAGGTGTAGGTGTTCAGCGTGGTCGCCTTGCTGAAGCTGGTGGCGCTGAGATTGAGCGTGGTGTCCGCCGGCGACAGCACGAGCGCGCCGTTGTTCACCTGCACCGTCACGCCCGCCGATACCCGCTGGTTGTTGGCGGTGTCGCGCGCCCGGGCCGTGAGGACGTGCGTGCCGTCGGCGGCGCCGGCGGTGTTCCACTGCATCGAATACGGCGCGGCCGTGATTTCCTGGCCGAGCGGCTGACCGTCGAGCAGGAACTGCACGCCGGCGACGCCGTTCTGATCCGACGCGGTGGCCGCGATGGCGACGACGCCCGACACCGAGGCGTTGTTGGCCGGCGCCGTCATGCTCACCGTCGGCGCGGAGACGTCGCCGTTCGCGGTGAACGTCACCTCGAGCACCGGGCGCAGCGCGGTGTTCGGGTTCTCCATGCTGGCGAAATAACGGAAGGAGTCCTTCGACTTCGACGCATCGGAGTTGAGCAGCAGCCCGAAGTTGCCGGCCGGATCGGCGAGCCACTCGCGCACCATCTCGGTGATCGTCCACGACGCGGTGCCGGTGGCCGGGACGGAGGCCGTGGCGTAGGCGGGCGAGATGTCCGACTGCGCCAGCGGATAGCCGCTATAGCAGCACCCCGACGCCGTCCACGGCACGCCGTTGGCGGCGTTCGACCCGGTGGCCTGGGCGATGTTGGGGTTCTTGCCGACGATCTTGTGCGCCGCGACCGTGTAGCTGCCGCCCTTCCTGTCGGCGTCGACGAGCGACAGCCGCAGCACCGCCCGCTGCACGGCGGCGCCGGCGGGCAGCGACGACAGGTTGAACTTCATGACGACCGCGTTGGCGACCTGGTAGTCGGGCCAGGTGTACAGGTTCAGCGCGGGGAGTGCACTGTTGTTGGTGGCGTTGAGACCGATGTACGTGTCCTGGGGTGACAGCGATACCGTGGCGGTCTGTGTCTGCGCGCCGGCGGGGGGAAAGAACAGCGCCGCTGCGCCGGCGGACACGATCAACGAGACGAGCAGACGAACGACACGCGCACGACCACCCGCGAAAACGACAACGTTCGTGAAACGCAATTTCCCGGACCTCCTGCGGGGATAGTGCCCAGACGTACTTCGAGCTGTGCGTCAGGGTGCGCACAGGCAGAAGGGGACCCTGCTCCGCGTATTCCCGTGTTGTTGGAAAGCTCCGTCGACGACCGCGCGGTGCGATGTCGACGGCGACGCCAGCAGAGGCAATGGACGTGCCACGGCTCATGCACGCCGGCGAAGACGGCCCTCGATGGGCCGGCGAAAGTCCCAGTCCTTACACCCCTCCTCCCGTCGATGCGTTGTCCCTTCTGCGGCTACACGAAATCATGGGTGCTCGCCGACGGCCGCCGGCGATGCGCCCGCTGCCGCCGCGACTGGCGTCCCGAGCGCATGCCGCTGCGTCTCAACGCCGCCCAGTGGCGGCTGGTGCTGCGATGGTTCGTGCGCGGCATGTCGAGCGCGCAGATCGCCCACGAGACGCGTCTCGATCGCAAGCGTGTGCTGCGCGCGCTGCTCGTGGTGCGGCGCCGGATGCGCGCGCTGATTCCCCCCGAGCTCCTCGCCGCACTGCTGCACGAGGAGGACGACGGCACGGAACCGCCGCCCACGCGCTCGCCGGTGCTCGCCATCTACGCCTCGGAGTCGGAGTTCTGGGCCGACGTGGTGCCCGAAAACATGGTGTTGCGGGTGGCGAGAGCCGTCCGCGAACGCGGGCCCGAGGGCCTCGACCTGCCCGAGCTCGCGCCCTACAGCGCGGTGGTGTATCGCCGCCGCCTCTATCGCCTCGCCGAATCATCCGACCGGCGATCGTCGACACATTTCGGACAAGTGGAAAGCTTCTGGGCGTATCTCCAGCGGCAGCTGCGATCGAAGGGCGGGATTCGGCGTTCGCGGCTCGATCTGTATCTCGCGGAATACGCGTGGCGCTACAACCACCGGAAACTGAGCCCCGAGCAGCAGGTGCGCGCGCTGATGCAGCTCGTACGCCGCCCGCTGCGCGGTGGTCGCAACGGCGCTTTCCCTGTCCTTGCCGGCCCATCGCCGCGGCATGCGACGCATTGACCGAATTTCGCTACGGATGAGTCGGTACGCTGACAGACGTGTCGGAACGAACTACACGGTTCGTTCGTGGTCTCGGTCTCAGGTCCCTGGGCTCTGGGCTTTGGTCTTGGTCTCGTCTTCGCTCTCAGGTCCTTGATCTCTCGTCTTCAGTGGTTTTCGGGCCTTTGGCCGCATGCGTGTGAATCGGGCATCGGGCATTGAGCATTGGGCATTGAGCATCGGGCATTGAGCGGGCCTCTGATGGCTGCGGCCCGCTCCCGCGCAAGGCGATCGCGGTGCTTCTGGCGCTCGTCAAAGGGCACTGGTGCCGCGTGAGCTGCCGTCTCCGCGGCGTGCGCTTCGAGGCGGGGCGCAATCTCCGCGTCTTCGGGACGCTCTCGATCAAGGGGCCGGGCCGCGTCCGCTTCGGCAACGACGTTGTCGTCGACATGACCGTGACGCCGTGGACCTACGATCCGGAGGCGACGATCGAGGTGGGCGATGGCACGTTTCTGAACGGGACCCGCTTCGGGTGCGCCAGGTCCATCGTCATCGGCCCGCGCAGCATCGTGGCCGATGCCGCCATCGCGGACACGAATTTCCACAGCACCGCGATCGATCGCCACGACCACGATCGGCGAAAATTCCGTGGTCGGGTTCGGCGCAGTGTGCTCTGGCGATTACCCTGCGAATGCCCTGATCGGGCCGCCGCGCGCGACCGTCGTGCGTCAGCTGATCCCGTGATCGACTACGGCGCCGACGACGACAGCGGGGTGTTCCCGTCGAGAACGAAGGTCAGCAGCTTCGGCGAGAACGGCGTGGCCTGGTTGCCCGGACCGGCGCTGCCGCCGGTGACCGCGCCGACGCCCCCCATCAGCGCGATGTATTGCCTGCCGTCGATGCGGTAGGTGATCGGCGGTCCCATCCCGCTGCGCAGCCCGGTCTGGATTTCGAGCAGCTTCTCGCCCTTGTCGGCGCTGTAGGCGACGAGGCGTCCGTCGCTGAGGACCTGGAACACCAGATTGCCGGCGGTGGCGAGCGCGCCGCCGCCGATCCCGCCGCCGCCCGGCGTGCGCCAGCGCATCTGCTGCGCCACCGGATCCCACGCGACGAGCGCGCCGCGTCCGCCCGGGCCCTCGATCGGCGGCGGACCGATCGCAGGTGGAGGCGGCTTCACCGGAGTCGGGGCCGGGCGCACGGTGCCCGTCATCGCGCCGGGCCGCGGATTGTAGGTGGGCTCCGCTGCGTACGAGAACGAGTTGGCCGTCGAGGTCGGAATGTAGGCGAGGCCGGTCAACGGGCTGAACGCCATCGGCGCCCAGTTGTGGGCGCCGCCGCCGCCCGGCGAGATCAGGATCGCGTCGGTGCCGTAGAACGCTTCCTCGTTGACGATCGGACGGCCGGTCTTCGGGTCGATGCCTTTCGCCCACGTGACCTGCGAGAACGGTCCGGCCGAGATGAACTCGCCGGTGAGGCGGTCGAGGACGTAGTAGAAGGCGTCCTTGTTGGCCTGCGTGATGACCTTGCGCCGGCGTCCCGCGATCGTCAGATCGGCGAGGACGAGCTGCTGGACGCTGTCGAAGTCCCAGTTGTCGCCCGGGACGACCTGGTAGTGCCACTTCAGCTGGCCGCTGTCCACGTCCACGGCCAGGATCGAGGCGGCGTAGAGGTTGTCCTTGTCGCGCGACGAGCGGTGGTGGAACGTCCACGGCTGCGCGTTGCCGGTGCCGACATAGACCAGCCCGGCGTCGGGGTCGTAGGCGAACCCGTCCCACACCGCGCCGCCGCCGCCGTTCTTCCACCACTCCTTGTCCCAGGTGGCGGCCGCCTTCCTCATGGCCTCGTTCTCGAACGGCTTCGACGGATCGCCCGGGACGGTCCAGAAGCGCCACGCCCGTCGTCCGGTCATCGCGTCGTAGGCGTCGAAGAAGCCGCGCGTCGGCCGGTCGCCGCCGCTCGCGCCGATGAACACCTTTCCCTTCGCGATGCGCGGCGCCATCGTCAGCGTGTAGTGGTCCTGCGGGAACGCGACGCGCGATTCCCACACCACCTTGCCGGTCCCGGCGTCGAGCGCCTGCAGCCGGCCGTCGATCACGGGCACGTAGACCAGCCCGCGATAGATCGCCAGCCCGCGATTGACCACGCCGCAGCAGATCTCCGGGCGCACCGCGGTCTGGTTCACCCATGGATCCCAGCGCCACTTCTCGCGCCCCGTCCGCGTATCGATCGCGATGACGACGCTCCAGTTGGTGACGGTGTAGATGACGCCGTTGGCGACGAGCGGCGTCGCTTCCTGACCGCCGCCGCCCGATTTCAGATCGAAGGACCAGGCAAGACCGAGGCGCGACACGTTCGTCGTGTCGATGTCCTTCAGGGGGCTGAAGCGTGTCTCGGCCTGATTGAGGCCGTAGGTGAGCCACTCGTCGCCGGTCTGGCCGGCGCGCCGGAGGGCCGCGTCGTCGATGCGCGCGGTCTGGCCGCCGGCGGCGTGTGCGAGGAGCGCGACGATCGCGATCGAGAGCAGCGGCTGTCGCTTCGGCATGGCCAGAGTCCTTTCGCGATCGTCGCGGCCGGCGGCTACTTGCCGTCCGCCTGGCGCGGTCGGCCGGTGTCGTTCGAGGCGACGCGCTTCTTGAACTTCCAGCGCCCGTTCTCCCTCACCAGCTCATCGTCGTAGCGGCCGGCCTGGGCGATGGTGGCGCCGCCGCCCTGGGGGTTGGGGACGACGAACGCCCAGCGCGACCAGGCGGTGGCGGTGTCGCCGTTGACGGTGATGACGAAGTTGGAGAGCAGGTGGTAGTTCCTGGCCGTGTTCTGGGTGCCCATCGCCTTTTCCATGAAGGCCTTGATGTCGGCGGCCTTGATGGTGCCGAAGCCGCCCACCCAGACGCCGTCCCTGGCGAAGAGGGAAGCGTAGCCGGCGAAGTCGCGGTTATCGAGGTAGCGGCCGTAGTCGAGGAGCAGGGCCTCGATTTCGGCCTTGTCCTCGAAGACCTTGAGGCGCGCGGCGAGGTCGGCTGCGGACTGCGCCGCGGCGGGAACGGGGGAGAGGAGGATGACGAGCGCGAAGAAAACCGGTGAAAACCGTGCCAGGAATCTGAGGGTCGTGTGCATGGTGCCGGAGTCTAGCGCCGCTGCAGCGGCGTTGACAACTCGAAGAGGGGAATAGCTATTGGGATTGGAAAAGTGCTACACGCGACTCAAACGCGCGTTTCTCGTCACGACTCGCAGACTGGGACTTCGCAGCCCAACAGGCGATAATCCCGGATGCGGATGGCCGTGCCTGCCGCACGCACCGCACTCGCTGCAGCAGAGGACTCCGCCGGCATTGCAGACCGCGCACGTCGCCTTGACCGCGTTCTTCATGCGCACTCCCGCGCGGCGATTGCCGTGAGGGTGCTGCCCGCAGCCGCTCGACGAACTGAAGAAGGGTATCGCCGCATCCTCGTTGTAATGTGACTGACGCGGACGGAACGTCCACGAACGCGTCACAGCATAGCGCAGGGACGGTCTCGGGGGCCGGCTGAAGCCGGACACCTCGCGCTACGCCGAACGCGCAGCCGCCTGCGCCCGCGCCTCGCGCGGCAGACAGAGCACGCAGCTCACCTGATTCACGAACAGCTCGCGGACGACCGGGATCTTGCCGAGAAAATCCAGCCCCTTTACACACCGATAGCGGCGGAACTTCATCTGCACACCCGCCCCCGCGACCACACGCTCGAACTTCGCCAGCGACATCCTGTTCAACCCCGACTCGACATCGACGTAGCGCTGCGCGCCGTCGCTGCGATACCGCGAGCGCACGCGCATCACGGTGCGCTCCGAGAACAGCAGGTTCAGCCACGGCACCGTGCAGAAGTAGTGCATGTGCGAGCCGAACGGCGCATACCACGGCGGCCCGAACGTCACCACCAGCACGCCGTCGGGCCGGATCAGACGCGTCATCAGCGCGACGACCTGGTCGGGGTCGGGATAGTGTTCCATGGCGTTCTGCGAGATCACGACGTCGAACGTCCCCTCGAGATCGGGCGTCACGCGCTCCACGAATTGCACGCGTCCCGCCAGCGGTCGGCCTTCGGCGCGCGCCTTCGCCCTGGCGAGCGTCGCGGGATTGGAATCGATGCCGACGACGTCGCAGCCCTCGTCGCGGGCCAGCGCAATCGCCTGCTCGCCGGTACCGCACCCGAAGTCGGCCACGCGCTTGCCGGCGACGAGCGCAGAGAAATCGGGAAACTCGCGGCGCAGAATCGCAAGCTCTTCGCCCGGCGCGTAGGCGGGATCGCTGTGAGCGGCGTCGGTTTCGTCAGAGGGCGCCCGTGACAGGCGGCTGAGGACGAACTCTCCGAGCGGCATGTGGCTCCTCCTGAAATTGATCCGCCACCTCGCCTGGCTAGAACGGCGTCGGCTGCAGGCGGGCGCTCCTGTGTATCAGGCGGAAGCCGCTCTTCCTGCACCCGGGCGTCGTGAAGCATCGCGCGCCGCGAGGCGTGCGGCGGATGACGGCAAATCCGACGATGCGTTCGCCCATGCGCCGGGCGGCGATCAGGGGCGGAAGGTTCGTCGCCTCGATGTAGGCAATGAAGGCGCGATAACCCTCGCGCGCAAAGAAGCGCCCGGAGGCGAGCCCGCCAATCGGGTGCAGCCGCCTCCCGCGATGGGCAACGTCCGTGTGAGCGTTGTAGACGTACAGATACGGAAACTCAGCCGCCGCATACACATCGTCGAAAATCGGCGCCGGCCCGCGTGCGTACCAGCAATACCAGAGGAGCTGATCGCCTCTCAGCACGCCGAAACAGCGGTCACCGCGGGCGAGCGCGTCGACGGCGAACGCGGACTGATAGCTGTATCCCTGCTCGCGGGTGAAGAACCGCGCGACCTCCTGGCAGGTCAGGAGCCGCGCCTCGAGCCCCGCGGCGAGATCGCCGAGGTCGCCCGGGTCCGCGTCCGGGATGGAACGATTCGTGACCACGAAGACGTGAATAGAGAAGCGTTGGCCAAGTGCAGCGGCGATCCAGAGTAGGAGATGACCGAAACCGAGTCGCTTGATGACTATCTTTATCGTGGCTGCGACGTTCGCCAGGCGTGAACCGTCCCCGCGGTTCTCAGCCATGAGCACAACGGTCGCGGCGATGCAAGTTCAGTGCCGTCAGTGAGCTGATCCCCTGCACCCCCGCGGACCCCGCGTTTCGGATCCCTCCGCGATCCCTCCACGATTTGGGCTTCGGAAACCGGATTTGCTACGCTCCGGGCATGGGGCGTAGTGCGATGGTCGGCCTGGCGATCTCAGCGGGATTGAGCGTGGCCGGATTGGGTGTGGTCGTTGCACAGGGACAGAAGACGACCTGGGACAGGGTCTACACGGTCGAGCAGGCAGACCGCGGGGAGAAGCTGTACGCCGCGAACTGCGCGTCGTGCCACGGCGACACGCTGGGCGGTGTCGAGATGGCGCCGCCGCTGGCGGGCGACGTCTTCAACGGGAACTGGGAAGGCGTGTCCCTGAACGATCTGTTCGAGCGCATGCGGACCTCGATGCCGCTGGACAAGCCGGGATCGCTGTCGCGCGCGCAGAACGCCGACATCCTCGCCCACATGCTGAGGGTCGGCGGCTTCCCGGCCGGCGACGTCCCGCTCGAGGGTCAGGCGGGCGCGCTGATGCAGATCAGGTTCGTGACCTACAAACCTGAATAGGCGATGGCTCTTTCGTCGGACGATCGCGGTGTGCTGCTGAAATGCCCGTCCTGCGGGCAGGTCAATCGCCACGGATATCAGCACCTGAACCGCCGGATCCGCTGCGCCAGGTGCCACACCGATCTGCCGGCTCCGAGTGCGCCGGTGGACATCGGCAGCGCGGCGGCCTTCGACGCGCTGGTGAAACAGTCGCCCGTGCCGGTGCTCGTCGACTTCTGGGCCCCGTGGTGCGGCCCGTGCCGCATGATGGCGCCGGAAGTCGAGAAGCTGGCGCAGCAGACGACGGGGAACGCGTTGATCGCGAAAGTGGATACCGACGCCGTGCCGGAGCTTGGCGAGCGCTTCGGCATTCGTTCCATCCCGACTGTCGCGGTGTTCAAGAACGGCCAGCTCGTGGTGCGCGACTCGGGCGCGCGGCCGGCTGCCGCCCTCCAGCAACTGCTGAAGCAGGCGGCTTAGGCCGCATGCTCCCGCACGCGCCTCACGACGCCTGCGGCCAGGCCTTCTTCTCCTCCCCCGACGCGACGAACAGCGACAGCGCGAAGCTCACGATCGAGACGACGAGCGCACCGAAGAACGCCGGAATGAATCCGTTCACCTGAAAGCCGAGCCCGAGCGCGTTCGACGCCGCGCTGGTGATGAGCAGCATCACCGCGTTCACGACGAACGTGAACAGGCCGAGCGTCAGGATGTAGAACGGGCAGGTCGCGAGCTGCAGGATCGGCTTCACCAGCACGTTGAGCACGCCGAACACGAGGGCGACGCCGAGCAGCCTGGGGACGTCGCCGGTGAACGAGATCCCGTCCACCACCTGCGTGGCCACCCACAGCGCCGCCGCGTTGATCAGCAGCCGTATCAGGATCGACATATCCGGCTCAGCATAGTCCCATTCCCGGGCTGCACGTTTTTCGCGCGTTTCCCGGGTTTTCCGCGCCCACGCCCCCGCCTTTTGCCCTTTGCCCTTTGCCCCGGCGAGGCTAGACTTTTCCCCGCATGCCGCCCAGCCGTCGTCAGTTCCTCGAGCTGATGCTGTCCGGAGCCGCACTGGCGTCGTGGTCGTCCCACGCCGCGGCGCAGGAGCGTCGCGGACCGATCACGACGACGGCCCTCGCCGAGCACGTGCATCTGTTGTCGGGCGCCGGCGGCAACGTGCTCGTGGTGACGGGCGGCGACGGACTGGTGCTCGTGAACGGCGGTTCCTCCGAGCGATCGCCGGAGCTGTTGAAGGCCGTGTCGACGCTGGCGGGGGGCAGACGGCTGACGACGCTGATCAATACGGACTGGTGCGCCGACCACACGGGATCGAACGAGGCGATTGGCGCGATCGGGGCCGAGATCATCGCCCACGAGCACACGAAGCAGTACCTCGCCAACGACCAGTTCATCGAGTGGCAGTCGCGCACGTACAAGGCGAAGCCGAAGTCGGCGCTGCCGACGAAGACCTTCTACACGAAGGGCTCGCTCACCGCGGGCGGCGAGCGTCTCGATTACGGGCACCTCGGTCAGGCGCACACCGACGGCGACATCTACGTGCACCTGCCCTCTTCGAACGTGCTGGTGGCGGGCGATGTGCTGACGGTAGGCCGGTATCCGATTGCCGACTACACGTGCGGCGGCTGGCTCGGCGGCCTCATGGCGGCGACGAAGACGCTGCTCGATCTCGCCGACGACGGGACGCGCGTCATTCCGGGCACCGGCCCGGTGCAGACACGCGCCGACCTGCAGGCGCAGTTCGACATGCTCACCACGCTGCGCGAGCGTCTTCCGAAGATGATGCGCCAGGGGATGAGCGCAAAGGACATGCTTGAGGCCGGTGCGACGAAGGAGTTCGATGCCAGATGGGGCGACCCGTCGCTGTTCCTGCGGGTCACCTATCGCGGCCTGTGGCTTCACGTGCGCGAGCTGGGGGGCATCGTCTAGTTTAGGGCGTGAAGGGCAGGGACGATCGGCAAAGTAAAGGGCTGACGTGCGTATGCGACGAAACCGGGTCCGGGGCGCGCTCGCGGCGGCGACCGCGACATTCGCGATGGCCGTGTGTACGTCGCTGGCGGGAAGCCCTGAACAGGCGCCGGCGGCGCCCGCTATCGCGAGCAGCGCGGCCGCACTGCCGTCGCGAGCCCTGATCGACACCTACTGCGTGGCCTGCCACAACCAGCGCGTGAAGACGGCGGGCGTCGCGTTCGACAACGCCGACCTCGGCGACGTCTCGAAGGATGCCGAGCTGTGGGAGAAGGCGCTGCGCAAGCTGCGCGGCGGCATGATGCCGCCGCCGGGAGCGCGCCGGCCCGATGCCGCTGCGGTCGAGACGTTCACGGCCGCGCTCGAACGCGAGCTCGACGCGGCGGCGGCGCGGAATCCCAATCCCGGCCGGGTGGCGCTGCACCGGCTCAATCGCACCGAGTACGCGAACGCGATCGAGGATCTGCTCGGGATCCGCATCGATGCCACCGCGCTGCTGCCCAAGGATGACGAGGCCGACGGGTTCGACAACGTCGCGAGCGTGCTGACCGTGTCGCCGTCGTTCCTCGATCAGTACATCTCGGCGGCGCGGGTCGTCACCGCGCGCGCGATGGGCAACGCGGCGGCGCGCCCGGGCAGCACCACCTATCGTCCGCCGCGCGGCACCGATCAATCCGTGCACGTGGACGGACTTCCGCTGGGCACGCGCGGCGGCCTGCTCGTCGAGCATCTGTTCCCTGCCGACGGCGACTACAAGCTGAACATCAACGGTCTCGCCACGGCCGGCTACGTGCGCGGCATGGAATATCGCCACACCCTCATTGTCACGCTCGACGGACAGAAGGTGTTCGAAGGGCAGCTGGGCGGCGAGGAAGACATTCGCGCCATCGATCAGCAGCAGGCGTCGGCGGTGGCGGCAATCAACGGACGGTTCCAGAACATCCCGCTCGAGGTCACGGCCGGTCCGCACAAGGTGGGCGTGACGTTCATTGCGCGCACGTTCGCGGAATCGGATGAAGTGCTGTTCTCGTTCCGGCCCGGCGTCGGCGAGGAGCGGATCCCGAAGGTCGCCAGCATCGAAATCCAGGGGCCGTTCACGCCAGCCGGCCTGAGCGACACGCCGAGCCGCCAGCGGATCTTCGTCTGCCGTCCCGGGACCGAAGCCGACGAGCTGCCGTGCGCGACGATGATCCTGTCGTCGCTGGCGCGGCGTGCGTTCCGTCGCCCCGTGACCGACGAGGACATCGAGGCCCCGCTGTCGTTCTACAGGAGCGCGCGCGCGGAGGGGAGTTTCGAGTCGGCCATCCAGGCGGCGATTCCGGCGATCCTTGCGAGCCCGAAGTTCCTGTATCGCGCCGAGCGGACGCCGGCGGGCACGGCGGCGGGCGCGGTGCATCCCGTCAGCCCGATCGAGCTGGCCTCGCGGTTGTCGTTCTTCCTGCTCGGCCGGCCGCCGGACGATGAGCTGCTGCGGCTGGCGGAGACGAACGCGCTGGCCGATCCGCGGACGCTGGAGGCGCAGGTCAAGCGGATGCTCGCCGATCCGCGCGCCTCGACGCTGGTCACGAACTTTGCGTTTCAGTGGCTGAAGATGCGCGGCCTCGACGAGGTCGAGCCCGATGCCGTGGTGTTCCCGAATTTCGACGAGAGCCTGCGCGACGGCTTCCGCACGGAGCTGGCGATGTTCGTCGAGAGCATCATCCGCGAGGACCGCAGCGTGCTCGATCTGCTCGCCGCCGACTACACGTTCGTGAACGAGCGGCTGGCGCTGCACTACCGCATCCCCAACGTGCGCGGCACGCAGTTCCGCCGCGTGACGCTGTCCGATCCGAACCGCTGGGGCCTGCTGGGCAAGGGCGCCGTGCTGCTGGCGACGTCGTACGCCAACCGCACGTCGCCGGTGATTCGCGGGGCGTGGATTCTCGAGAACATCCTCGGCACGCCGCCCGCGGCGCCGCCGCCCGACGTCGAGGCGTTCCAGGAGAACAAGGACGGCGAGAAGGCGAGGACCGTCCGCGAGATCATGGAGCAGCATCGCGCGCGGCCGACGTGCAATGCCTGCCACGGCGTGATGGATCCGCTCGGGTTCGCCCTGGAGAACTTCGACGCGATCGGCGAGTGGCGGTCGCAGGACCGCTGGGCGCGCACGCCCATCGATGCGTCGGGCGAGCTGGTCGACGGCACGAAGATCGCCGGTCCGGCCGATCTGCGCAAGGCGCTGCTGGCGCACGGGCCGCAGTTCGTGCAGACCGTGACCGAACGGCTCATGACGTATGCGCTGGGCCGCAGCGTCGAGTACTACGACATGCCGGCGGTGCGGCAGATCGTCCGCGCCGCGGCGCGGGACAATTACCGGTTTTCGTCGCTGGTGATGGGCGTCGTGAAGAGCGCGCCGTTCCAGATGCGGAAATCCTCGTAGGCCCGTCCTTCCGGACGGCCGGAGACATCTATGTTTGTCACGAAAAAACACCTCTCCCGGCGGACCTTCCTTCGCGGCGCGGGCGTGGCCATCGGGCTCCCGTTCCTCGACGCGATGGTGCCGTCGTTGACGGCGCTCGCGCAGACCGCGGCCAGGCCGAAGCCGCGCATGGGCTTCCTGTATCTGCCGCACGGCGCCATCATGGAGCACTGGACGCCGGCCGCCGAGGGCCGGTCGTTCGAGCTGACGCCCATCCTCAAGCCGCTCGAGCCGTTCAAGAGCCAGTTGACGATCGTCAGCGGCCTCGAGAACAAGCCGGCGATCGCGCCGCCGGTGCACGCGCTCAATCCCGGCACGTGGTTGAGCTGCGTGACGCCGCGCATGGGACAGGACCCGTACGGCGGCGTGACCATCGATCAGATTGCCGCCGCCCACATCGGCCAGGACACGCCGCTGCCCTCGCTCGAAGTCGCCACCGAAGGCCGCGGCGGCGGCGGCGCCTGCGATCGCAACTACGGCTGCAGCTACGGCGCGACGATCTCGTTCCGCACGCCGACCACGCCGCTGCCGATGGAGGCGGATCCGCGCAAGCTGTTCGAGCGGCTGTTCGGTCAGGGCGACACGCCGGAGGAGCGCAAGGCGATCTCGCGGCAGTACTCGAGCATCCTCGATCTGGTCACCCGTGAGGCCGCCGACCTGCAGAAGACGCTCGACGCGCCCGATCGCGCCCGGCTCGGCGACTATCTCGAGAGCGTGCGCGAGATCGAGCGCCGCGTGCAGAAGATGGAGGCGCAGGATCTCTCCAGCCTCGAGCTCCCCGAGGTGCCGGTCGGGACGACGTTCGACCAGCGGCTGCACCTGATGTTCGACATGATCGCGCTGGCGTATCAGGCGAACCTCACCCGCGTGTTCACCTTCATGATGGCGGGCGAGGGCAGCAACGTCACCTACAACCACATCGGCGTGTCCGACGCGTTCCACCCGCTGTCGCACCACCAGAACGACAAGTCGCGCAAGGATCGGCTGGTGCGAATCCAGACGTATCACACGCAGGTGTTCGCGAAGTTCCTGGCGAAGCTCAAGGCGATGCCCGACGGCGACGGCTCGGTGCTCGACCACTCGATCCTGCTCTACGGCAGCAACATGAGCAACAGCAACGCCCACGACGAGTTCCCGCTTCCGACGATCGTCGTCGGCGGCGGCGCGGGGAAGATCAAGGGCGGCCAGCACCTGAAGTACGAGGACAAGACGCCGCTGGCCAACCTGCTGCTGACGCTGCTCGATCGCGCCGGTGTGCCGGCGGAGAAGGTCGGGAACAGCACGCACGTGTTCTCCGAGGTCTGACCCATGCTGGCGCTCGCGCTCCTGCTCGCGGCCGCGCCGCTCCTCGAGGCGGTGAAGTCCGGCGATCGCGCCGCGGCCATGACGCTCATCGCGCAGCGCGCCGACGTGAACGCCGCCGAAGCCGACGGCACGACGCCGCTGCACTGGGCCGTGCACCGCGGCGATCTCGAGCTGACGCAGCGCCTGATTCGCGCCGGGGCCAGGGTCAACGTCAAAAACGAGTACGGATCGACGCCCATGGCCGAGGCCGCCATCCTCGGCCGCGCCGACCTGCTCGAAGCGCTGCTGAAGGCGGGCGCCGACGTCGAGTCGCCCAACGCCGACGGCCAGACCGCGCTGATGATCGTGGCGCGCAGCGGCCGCGTCGATGCGGCGCGCCTGCTGATCGAGCACGGCGCGAACGTGAATGCCGTCGAGCGGTGGCGCGGGCAGACGGCGCTGATGTGGGCGGCGGCGCAGAAGCAGCCGGCCATGGTGGCCGAGCTGATCAAGGCCGGCGCCGACGTCAACGCCCGCTCGACGGTGAACAACTGGGAGCGGCAGGTCACCGCCGAACCGCGCGCCATCTATCGTCCGGCCGGAGGCCTGACGCCGCTCCTCTATGCCGCGCGCGAAGGCTGCCTCGAGTGCGCGCGCCTGCTGGTCGAGGCCGGCGCCGATCTCAATCTGGCCGATCCCGAGAATATCAGCCCGCTGCTGATGGCGGTGATCAACGGGCAGTGGGACACGGCGAAGTTCCTCATCGAGAAGGGCGCGAACCCGAACAAGTGGGACCTCTGGGGCCGCGCCCCGCTCTACGCCGCGGTCGATCTCAACACCCTTCCGCGCGGCGGCCGGCCCGACTGGCCGTCGCTCGACCAGACGACGCCGCTGCAGATCGTCGAGATGCTGCTCGACGCCGGCGCCAATCCCAACATGCAGCTGAAGCTGTCGCCGCCGTTCCGCAACATCGGCAACGATCGCGGCCTCGACGGCATGCTCACCACCGGCACCACCCCGCTGCTGCGCGCCGCCAAGGCGCTGGACGCGCCGGCCATCGCCCTGCTGCTCTCCAGAGGCGCCGACCTCTCGCTGGCCAACTCGCGCGGCATGACGCCCATCATGGCCGCCGCCGGCCTCGGCTCGGTCGACGCCGATACGCGCGGCTTCTATCTCAGCGAGGACACGCAGCAGCGCTCGATCGAGTCGCTGAAGCTGCTGATTGCCGCCGGCGGCGACATCAACTCGAAGGACTCGCGCGGCCTGACGCCGCTGCACGAAGCCGCCCGCTGGGGGTGGAACGACGTGGTCGAGTTCCTGGTCGCCAACGGCGCCGACCTCGACGCGAAGGACAACCGCGGCAACACGCCCATCGACTCGGCGCTGGGCAAGGCCGGTGGCAACAGCCGCGGCGGCGCCCGCATCGACGTCCACGAGGACACCGCCGCCCTGCTCAGAAAGCTCGCGGCCGCGCGCGCCAACTGAACCCCGGTCGGGTGCCGTCCGTCACAGGACATGACTGCGGGAGCCGGCTTGAGCCGTCCCCACCCCTTGAGGAGACTCGATGTGACCAAGTTCTTACGGATGGCGGCGGTGGCAGTGCTCCTCCTCGGAGCGGCGCAGATCGCGGCGGCGCAGACCGCCGAAGAAATCGTCGAAAAGCACCTCGCCGCCATCGGCGGCCGCGACGCGCTCGCCAGGCTCACGTCGCGGGTGATGAGCGGAACCATTACCATCACCATGCCGGCCGGCGAGTTCTCGGGACCGATCGAGATCTGGAACCAGGCGCCCAACAAGCTGCGGACGCTGATCAATCTCGATCTCACGAACGTCGGCGTCGGCAAGATCACCGTCGATCAGCGCTTCGACGGCACGACCGGGTACGCCATCGATACGTTCCAGGGCAACCGCGACATCACCGGCGATCAGCTCGAAGGCATGCGCAACGGCTACTTTCCGACGCCGCTCCTCGACTACAAGGAACGCGGCATGGCGGTCGAGCTGGCCGGCAGGGAAAAGGTCGGCGACAGGGACGCGTACGTGCTGGTGTACAAGCCGAAGACCGGCCCCTCGTCGAAGAACTACATCGATGCGGCAACGTTCCTGATGCTCCGGCAGGTGATGACGATGGACATCCCGCCGCTGGGGCCGTACGAGCAGATCACCGACTTCTCGGACGAAAAGGACGTCGATGGCGTGAAGGTCCCGCACAGGTTGATCAGCACGTCGAGCCTGCAGACGCTGACCGTGACGATCTCCAGGGTCGAGCACAACGGCGCCCTGGACCAGACGCTGTTCGTCAAGCCGGGCAACTGAGCGCGCGGCCGGGCGCCGCGCGCCTGTACGACTACGCCATCAACCCGGGCACCGGACGGACGTTCGACGAGTCGGGGAACACGCGATCGAGCTGCGCGGATGTCAGGTCGAAGACGCCGGCGGCGGCCGCCTTCAGCACGGCCCGCGTGTCGAGCGTGGGCTCGAGATCGCGTCCCTCGAACAACGCGTTCGCCGACAGCCCCGGCCAGTCGGCGACGATCGCCGACCTCGCCAGCCGCGGGCCGAGCACGAAGCCGGCGCCGGCCGTTCCATGATCGGTGCCGCGCGTGCCGTTGGGCCGCGCCGTGCGTCCGAACTCGGTCATCACCACCACGGTCGTGTTCTGCCACGCCGGGCCCATGTCGGCGCGAAACGCCAGCAGCCCCTGAGCGAGCTGGCCCAGCAGCCGGTCGAGCGCGCCGCCCGCCATGCCCTGGTTGGCGTGCGTGTCCCAGCCGCTGAACTCCATGGCGGCGATGTTGGGTCCCTGCTCCTGGCGGAGGATCTTCGCGGCCGCCTGCATGAGCGGCGTGATGCCGCCGCGCTGCGCGTTGCGGCCCGCCATCGGCTCCTCGCCGACGAGCGCCTGCTGCTGCAGCGCCGCTTCGAACCGGTTCTGCAGCTGCGCGTCGGTGCGATACATCACCGCCAGCCTCTCCAGGAAGTCGTCGTCCATCGCGCCGAGCTGCGCCGGCGACCAGGTCTCGACCTGGAACGACCCGGCGAGCGACAGCGGCATGCCCGCCGCGATCGCGATGCCGCTTCGCGTGCCCGACATGACCTGCAGCAATCGGTTCAGCCATCCGTCCGACGACCCGACCGGGCGGGTGAGACCGCTTTCGAGGACCGCCTGGCCGTCGAAATGGCTCCGCGTGCGGTGCGGAATCGCCATCGCGTGCACGGCGGCGAGCTGGTTGTCGTCCCAGAATGCGCGCAGCGGCGCCAGTCCGGGCGCCAGGCCGAAGGTGTTGTCGAGCTCGACGAGGTCCGAGGCGTCGAAGGCGAACGAACCGCGGATCGCGCGGTAGTCGGGATCGCCGTACGGCACCAGCGCAGCCAGCCCGTCGAAGCCCCCGCGCAGCAGGATGAAGACGAAGCGGCCGCGTTGCGGCACCTGCGCGAAGTTGACGATCGGCAGCGCGAAGGTGGCGAGGCCGCCGGAGCACATCGTGCGAATGAAATCGCGGCGCTTCATGACTATCTCCACTGGAACGACGGGCCCGCGATGGCCAGCGCGATGCGATCCGCCGCGGTGATCGATGTATCAGCCAGCATGCCGTGCATCGGATCGCCGGACGGTACCTCGACGACCTCGGCAAGCGATCGCGGGTCGAGGCCGCGTCTGGCCGCGGCGGCTGCCATGGTGCGCGCCAGCTCGGCGCGATTGAGCAGCGAGTCGGGGTCGGCCCACTCCTGCAGCGTGTCGCCGAACCCTTTCGGCGCGGCAGGCGACCAGAGCTGATGCCGCAGCTGCCGCAGCACGTTCGTGGTGTTCGGGGCGGTGCTCTCGGCGCCGAACGCGCGCAGCACCGCGACGAACCAGTCCTGCGGCGTGCGGAACTTCCGCGTGTCCTCGCGCCAGGCTTCCGGTTCGTCGACGAGCGCACGCGCCACCGCTTTCAGATCGCCGTCGGTCGAGCGGAACACACGCGCGACGCGCTCGACCGCTGCTGCCGGCGGCTCGTCGCTGACGAAGTGCCTGACCAGCTTCGTGGCCACGAACCGCGCGGTGGACGGGTGCCGGCACAACGCGCGGATCACGCGCTCGCCTTCTTCGATCCCGGCCTCGCCGTAGCGCTCGTTCAGCACTGTCTTCGCGCCCGGTTCGTGCAGCGCGTCGACGAACATGAACTCGATCGGCCCCGGCGCCGCGGCTTGCCTCTGGCGCATGCCGGCGCCGCGCCGCCGCGGCTGGAGGCCGCGCAGCAGCTGATCGCCCGGTCCGCCGAACCCGGTGATCGTCCACCCGGTCAGGATCTTCGCGAGCTCCTGGACGTCCTGCTGCGTGTAGCCGCCGTCGACGCCGAGCGTGTGCAGCTCGAGGAGCTCGCGCGCGTAGTTCTCGTTGAGCCCGCGGCGTTGTCCGGCGGCGCGCCGCTGCCCGGCACGCACGAGGCGTGACGAGGGGCCGACGGATTGGAAGTTGTCGAGATAGAGGAGCATCGCCGGGTGCTTCGCCGACGCGAGAACCATGTCCTCGAAGCGCCCGAGCACGTGCCGGCGGATGACGTCGCGCTCGTAGCTGCCGGCCAGCGGCGCGACGATGAATTTCGATCCAATCGAGATGCACAGGTGATTGGACCAGAAGGCCACCAGCCGCTCGACGAACGGCCGATTGCTGGTGATACGCGCCTGCAGCGCGTCGCGAGCGTCGGCGTTCGCGATCTCGACGATCCGCCGCCGCGCGTTCCGGCGTTCCGGCTCGCCGCCCTGCGCCCCCCTCCGAAGGGCGCGCAGCGCCTCGGCTATCTCGTTCGCGCCGACGCCGTCCGGCGCTGGACGCGCCGGCGCGCCCTCGTCGAGCTGCGCCCGCAGCCAGGCCCGGCCGTCGCCGATCGTCCGCCGCTCGCCCCGGCGGGCGCCCAGTCCGAATCGATTCAACGCACGCAGAGCAGTGTCCATGTCCAGCAGCCTGCGGATGTTATCGCGCTCTTTCCTTCAGACGGCAACCCGGCGGCGTGAGTTGCCGCGCTGCCCGATCCGTTGTTTCGGGAGCTGCCGGCGTTCGTACAGGCGTCCGCCCATGCTGGCTGGCCATGGGCGGACAGAGGGAGGACCGGGGGAGGGAGGTTCCGACGACGACCGAAGCAACGCGCGCCGCCCAGGGAGGGGGGCGGCGCGCGCCGGGCGAGCCTACTCGTCTACGACGTTGGTTTGCAGGGCGCCTTCCGCTTCCTCGCGCTGGCGCACCTTGTAGGCGACAGCCAGCGTGAAACCCGATCCGAGCACAATCCACGCGGCAGTTGGATTGACCCAATACGTCACCAGGAGTGCGGCAAGAGCCATCACCCCGAACACGACTCGTACCATCAGTTCAATGACCCCCGGTCCCGCCATTGAGCAATCGGCGCACCAGGGCACGGCCGGCGCTGCCCTGTTTCGCTAAGTGGCTGATGGCGCGGCGTTTCCAGAATCGACAGGCTGCGTCGCCAGCAGCTGATCGCCGCCAGATGCGTTCAATCCTGGCACACGCATCCGCCCACGATACGACGAGAAGTCGTTGCAGCTGAGGCGTTTATCCTCTGTGCGTCCGCTGGCGTGCGGTTTTGCAGGATGGAACACGCACCGGCGCACAGAAGCGCCGAGGTTTGCGCGTCCTGCCGGGCACTCCAGTCATCTCGCCGGGATGGAGGTTGGCGACAACGGAAGCTGTACGCCGGAATGAGCATGCAGACGCGTAGATGGCGCAGCGATACCGCGACTAGGACGGTTTGGCGGAGAAGGTCGAAGGCGCGTCACTGCCGCCGACAAGGCCGACACGTTCAGCTTTCCTCGACACGCAGATCGGTCCGGTGACGAACAAGCCGCAGTTCGAGAAGATCCTGAAGGCATCGACATCGCAAAGCGCGAGGGCGTGCGCGCCGTGCTCGGAGGTTCGCGGGCGACGCGGCCCGAGTGCGGCCGCGGGCGGTTCGTGGAGCCGACGATCTTCGCGGACGTGCATCAACCGCATGCGCATCGCGCGGGAGGACGTGTTCGGCCGCGTGCCGGCAGTGATTCCGTTCGAGGACGAGGCATCGCGATTGGCAACGACGTGGTGTATGGTCTTCCGGCCGGCGTGTGGACGCAGAGCATACGCGGCACGCTGAAGATGGCGGAGAAGCTCCAGGCCGGCGCGGTGTGGATCGACACGTATCGCGCGTCAGCTGCCTGCGCCGTTCGGCGGCTACGAGCGATCGGGCTCGGACGCGCGAGCGTTCAGGAGAGATGATCAAGGTGCAGGTGAAGAGCGTGTGACAGGAACCACCAACCGGAGGGAACCTTCAGGATGGCGCAGGAGCTGGGATTCGTAGGAGTGGGCCGCATGGGCGGGCCGATGGCGGTGCGGCTGCTCGACGCGGGATATCCGCTGACGGTGTACGACACGAACGCGGATGCGGTGAAGGCGCTCGTGGCGCGTGGGGCGAAGGCGGCGGCGTCGGCGGAGGCCGTGGCGTCGGCGGCGGAGACGGTGCTCATGAGCCTGCCGACACCGCCGATCGTGCAGTCGGTGTGTACGGGCGACGGCGGCATCCTGCGCGGCTCGCGCGTGAAGACGCTGATCGATCTGTCGACGACCGGGCCGAGCGTCGCGAAGGTCGTGGCCAGGGCGGCAGGCGAGAGACACGTCGCCTGGGTGGACTCGCCGGTCAGCGGAGGCGTGGCGGGTGCGACCAGGGGCACGCTGGCGGTGATGGTGTCGTGCGCGCAGGCGACGTTCCCGCAGGTCGATCCCGTGCTGAAGACGTTCGGCAAGACGTTCTACGTGGGCGACAAGCCCGGCCTTGCGCAGATCGCCAAGCTCGCCAACAACCTGCTCGCGGCGTCGGCGCTCGTCGTCTCGTCGGAAGCCGTCGCGATGGGGGTGAAGGCCGGCCTCGATGCCAGGGTGCTGATCGACATCATCAACGCCGGCAGCGGCCGCAACAGCGCCACGCAGGACAAGTTCCCGCGATCGATCCTGCCGCGGACGTTCGATTTCGGCTTCGCGACCGGCCTCTCGTACAAGGACGTGCGGCTGTGTGTGGACGAGGCCGAGGCGCTCGGCGTGCCGATGGTGGCCGGCGCCGCGGTGCGTCAGATGCTGGCGATCACCCAGGCGAAGTTCGGCGCCGACTCCGACTTCACGTGCATCGCGAAAGTTGTCGAAGAATGGGCGGGGGTGGAAATCAAAGAAACGAAGTAAGTCTTTGTTCTTTGGTCTACGGTCTCTGGCCGGTCTTTGGTCTGAGGTCTTTGGTCTTTGGTGTTTGGTGATCGCGAAGGCCGAAGTCTAAAGCCCGGAGCCCGGAGCCCAGAGCCCGGCCCCAAAGGCCCAAAGCCCAAAGCCTGAAGCCCCCAAAAACCAAACACCAAAGCCCAGAGCCCGGAGCCCAAAGCCCAAAGACCTGAGCCCAGAGACCAAAGACCTGAGCCCAGAGACCAAAGACCTGAGACCTGAGACCAGAGACCAGAGACGAGGAGATTCATGGATAAAGCAACGTTCGAGAAGGGCCGTGCGATTCGCAGTGCCGTGCTTGGCAAGGAGTTCGTCGACAACGCGTTCAAGCAGGCCGACGACTTCAGCATGCCGATGCAGGAGCTGGTCACCGAGTACTGCTGGGGCGCGGTGTGGGGGCGCGAGGGGCTCGACCGGAAGACGCGCAGCCTGCTCAACCTGGCGATGATCAGCTGTCTGAACCGGCCCCACGAGCTGCGGCTGCACATCGCCGGCGCGCTGAGGAACGGCGTCACCCGCGAGGAGATCCGCGAGGTCTTCATGCAGGTGGCGATCTACGCCGGCGTGCCCGCGGGCGTGGACTCGTTCCGCGCGGCGAAAGAGGTCTTCGCCCAGCTCGACAAGCAGTAGGGACTCCGGGTCAGAGTCGACCGGCCGGGCTCCGCGTCCGGAAGGACGCGGCCCGGGCCGTGTGCGACGGGGGAACGAGGATGGGTACCAACGGGGTGCGTCCCGCCATCGTGCGGATCTGGCGCGGACGCACGCGCCGCGAGCGCGCCGACGAGTACGAGGCCTACAACTACGAAGCCGGGATCAAGCCGCTGATCGAGAAAGCGCTGGGCGTCCAGACGCTCCGCGAGGATCGCGAAGACGAGACGGAGTTCGTCACGCTCTCGTACTGGGAGAGCATCGAGGCAATGTCGCGTTTCACCGGCGGCGACCCGACACGCGTGCATCATCTCGAGCGCGACGCCGAGTTCCTGATCGAGCTGCCGGCGAGCGTACAGGTGCTGCACATCCGGACCACGCACGGCGACACCGGCGGTGAAGGCAGCTGACGGCCCGCCCTCTTTGACAGTCTGGCACGTCGAGGCCCGTTGCAGGCATCGCCATCATCCATCCAATCCAGGAGGCGTGTTTCGTGCCGCGCGCAGCGCGAGCCACCAGCTCGGCCCATTACTCCGCGCTCCCCGCGTCCCCCGCGTTTCCGATCCTCCGCGCTCCCTGCGGTCCCCGCGTTTCCGATCCTCCGCGCTCCCCTTCACGATCTGCCCCGAACGACAGCAGCGTGCACGCGACGCTGGCCGTGATCGTGCCCGGGAACCGGACGGCGGCGATCTGATCGGGCGTCAGATGCCAGGCGTTCGGCCCCATCTGCACCCACGCGTGAACCGCCTCCGCGTCCAGCTGCACCTCGTAGTCGAGATTCTCGCAGCCAATCAGTGTGAGGTATGGCCGGAACTGCTCGACGACCCTGTCGCGCTTCTCCGCCGGGATCTCCAGCAACGGCAGCAGGCGGCGGGGAGCTCCTGCATGTGCCCTGCCCGCGGAACGACGACCAGGCACAACCCTCCGGGCATCAGCGTCTCGGCAAAGGCGGCCGGGTTCCTCGGCGCAAAGATGTCGAGGACGACGGCAGCGCTGCGGCGGCGCACATGGAGACTGCGCGTGATGTCGACGACCGCGCAGCGGCGGCCCGGAATCCGCGCAGCGGCGAGCCGCGCGGCATCCCTGGATGCGTCGAGACCGACCAGGCGCAGGCGACCGAACGTTTCCGTCTGCTGGAGGCATTCGGCCAGCTTCCTCAGATAGTGGCCTTCGCCGCAGCCGGCATCGACGATGAGCTCATCGCCGCGCAGCCGGTTCGCGGTACGGAGACGATGCAGGTGTTCGAGGACGCGAGCGTTGACGGCGTCTGCGAGAGGGTCGAAGAAACCGCGCTCCAGGAAGGCGCGGCGGACCAGCAGCATTTCACGGGTATCGCCGCGGCCAGGGCTCGGCTCGAGGTTCACATACCCGCTGCGCGCGCGATCGAACGAGTGGCCGCGTGGACACACAAACACGGCGCCCTCTTCGAGAGGGAGATCGCACTTCGGACACAGGAAAACGGATGGTTCTCGCATGACACCCTCGCAGCCGGAGATCACGTGCGTGGCCGCGCCAGGCGCGCGGCGGCGGCGTGGAACCCTTGCCGGGGGGCTGTTGCGCAACAGAAGTCCCGGCGGCTGTTGCGAAACAGAAAGAGGCGTGAGCAGCGGCGCTGCCGCCTGCGACCCGGAGGGCTCCGGCTACGAAAGGCGAATGCGGGTGTGGAAGCTCATCACGAGATCAGCATGCCACGCGGCCGATCGCGTACCAAGCTCAGGCAGGCACCGGCCTCAGCGGAGCAGGGCCGGCATCGTCCCGATTGCCGCTGCCCCGTGCTAATCTGCGCCTCTGCAGACGGGTTTCGTGAAGAATCCTTCGATCACAGGCACGTCCGTCGAGGCGCCCGAAGTCACCATCGTGATGCCGTGTCTGAACGAGGCCGACACGCTCGCGACGTGCATCGACAAGGCCCATCGGGCGCTGCGCGACGCCGGCATTGCCGGAGAAGTCGTCGTTGCCGACAACGGCAGCTCCGACGGGTCACCCGAGATCGCGCGCGCCCACGGCGCCCGCGTGGTGCGGGTGGCGGCGCGCGGATATGGCAGCGCGCTCATGGGCGGGATCAACGCGGCGCGCGGCCGCTACGTGATCATGGGCGACGCCGACGACAGCTACGACTTCCTCGAGACGCCGAAGTTCGTCGACGCCCTTCGCCGCGGTCACGCGGTGGTGCAGGGCTGCCGTCTGCCGAGCGGCGGCGGCACGGTGTTGCCGGGTGCGATGCCCCGCCTGCACCGGTGGCTGGGGAACCCGGTCCTGTCGCTGCTCGCCCGCTGGTGGTTCCGCACGCCGGTCCACGACATCAACTGCGGCATGCGCGGCTTCCGGCTCGACGCCTACCGGCAGCTCGACCTGCGCTGCACCGGGATGGAATTCGCGACCGAGATGATCATCAAGGCCCGGCTCCACGGCTACGACATCGCCGAAGTCCCGATCTCGCTGCATCCGGACGGGCGCAAGGCCCATCCGCCGCACCTCCGGACGTTCCGCGACGGCTGGCGCACGCTGCGCCTGTACCTCCTCTTCACGCCGCGCTGGCTGTTCCTCGTGCCCGGTGTGCTGCTCATCGTGCTCGGCCTTGCCGGATATGCCATCGCGCTTCCCGGCCTGCGCATCGGCCCCGCGCAGTTCGACGTGCACACGCTGCTCTTTTCGAGCCTGGCTATGCTCATGGGACAGCAGGCCATCTCGTTCGCCCTGTTCGCGAAAGCGTTCGCGATCGGCGAGGGCATCCTGCCGCTGGATCGGCGCACCGAGCGGTTCTTCCAGATCGCGACGCTCGAGCGCGGCCTGCTGCTCGGCGGCGCGGCGATGGTGATCGGCCTCGGGCTCCTGGCGGCGGTTGCGCTCGAGTGGTGGCGCGTCGGCTTCGGGCCTCTCGACTACACGCGCACGATGCGGCTGGCGATTCCGGGCGCTACGCTGACGGCGCTCGGCCTTCACACCATCCTCGGCAGCTTCTTCGGCAGCATTCTCGGGCTGCGCCGGCAATGAGTCTGGTCGGACACCTGCACGACGGACTCGTTCGCGGCCGTCGAGTCCGGGTGCTTGCCGCGCTCGCGGCACGCCTCGTGCCTCATGGCGCGCGCGTGCTCGACGTCGGAACCGGCGACGGCCGGATCGCGGCGGCGCTGGCGGCGAGCCGGCCCGACGTCGCCATTGAAGGTCTCGACGTCCTGGTCCGGCCGGACACGGCCATTCCCGTCACCAGGTTCGACGGCCGTACGATTCCACGGCCCGCCGCGAGCGTCGACGTCGTCACGCTCTTCGATGTGCTGCATCATGCCGACGATCCGGCGGCGCTCCTCGCGGAGGCGTCGCGGGTGGCGCGCGGATGCGTGATCGTCAAGGACCATGTCGTGGGCGGGCGGCTGTCGCGGGCGATCCTGAGGCGGATGGACGAGGTGGGCAATCGTCGTCATGGCGTCGCGCTGCCGTATCACTACCTGACGGCGGCGCAGTGGGCCGATCTCATCGAACGTTTGCGTCTTGCTCCGGCGTCCTGGCAGGTCGGCGGGCTTGGTCTCTATCCATGGCCGGCGAGCGTCGTCTTTGGCGGGCGGCTCCACCTGCTGGCCAGGCTCGACGTTCAAGCGGCCGCGCATGGCTGACCCACGCGTCGTGCCGTCTGCTCTCGCCATGTCTTGTTCGCGCGCGTGGTGGCTCGTCGCTGCGTCGCTCGTCGCGGTGTTCGTCGCGCGCACGCCGCTGTACCTCTCCGTCTTCCCGCCGTTCGAAGGGTGGGACGAGCCCCAGCATCTTTCCTACATCGTCCATCTCGAGGAGACCGGCGCCATTCCGGTGATGGACGTGGCCGTGGTGCCGCATTCGCTTCGTCCCCTGTTCGTCGGTCTGCCGCATGCGCCCGTCGGGCAGTTGAAGGAATGGGGAGCGTTGCCGTACGAGGAGTACTGGCGGACCGGGCCCCCGCCCGATGCGAACCAGGTACCCGACTTCTCGTCCCGGATGTATCAGGCGCAGCATCCGCCGCTCGCGTATGCGCTCGCGGTGCCGATCTGGCGGTGGTTCAAGACGCCGCGTCCGCTGGACGCCATCTACGCGCTCCGCGTCGTGAACATCCTCGTCGCGGCTGCCGGGCTCCTGCTGTTTGCCGCCCTGCTCGAGCGCCTCGTGCCCGCGTTCGGCCCGAGAGTCGTCGTGCTCGCGCTCGTCTGCCTTCATCCGTTGTTTTTCCAGAACGTCGCGCGCGTCGCCAATGATTCGCTTGCCGTCGCGACCGGTGCGGCAGGGATCTCGCTGCTCGCGACGGCCGACGGGCGGACGCTTTTTCGTCGAGGGGTGCTCGCTGCCGTATGCATTGCGGCGAGCGTCTGGACCAAGCAGACCAGCTTTACGCTGATCCCCGCGCTGGTCCTGGGGCTGCCGCTGATCGGGTGGCGGCACCAGGTGCCGGCCGCGCGAATCGCGCGCGCGACAGCCAGTGCGGTCGGCGCGTTCCTCCTGCTCATCGCGCCGCTGTGGGTGTGGAGCTACCAGCACTACGGGACGATCGTGACGACTCAGGACACGCTCGAGCTGGCGGCGAAGGGCGACGTCCGTGCCGCGCTCGTGCAGTCGTTCCTCACTGTCCCGTGGGGTCGCGTCGTCACCAGCCTCTTCGTGCCCGGACGGCCGTGGGTGGGCGGATGGAGCTTCCTGCCGATCCAGGAACCGCTCGCGACGCTGCACGCGTGGATCTGGGGACTGGTGCTGGCCGCTGCAGCCGCCGGTGGTGTGATCGCGCTCAGGCGAGCACCGCGCATCGACGCCGGGTTGATCGTGTGTGCGGTCGTGGTGGTCTTCACGACGCTGGGCATGCTCTATTACTCGGTGCTCAGCAAGGCGGTCTTCGGATCGCCGATGGCGAACCCCTGGTACTTCATGACCGCGCTCCCGTTCATGTTCGTGCTGCTGGTGCGCGGGCTGGAGGCGATCGGTGCGCGGCTCGTGACGATCGCTGGAGCGGCGCTGGCGGTGGTGTATGTCGCGATCGAGCTGCACGGCACGTGGGTGCGGATGCCGGCCGCGTACGCCGGCACATCCGATACCGCTCTGCAGTGGGCGCGCCTGTCGACGATCCATCCCGCGATCCTGCACGGCGACTTCCGCTGGCTGTACCTCGCGGTGCATGTCGGCGCGCTGTGCGTGGTCGCGGGTGCGCTACTGTATCTCTGGCGCCGGGGTGCGGCCCTCACAGCGACAGCTTCCCCGCGGGAGTACATGCCATGACCCGAACCGTGGCTCCCATGCTTTTCCTCGTCGTCCTGACCGCCTGCACGGCATCATCTCGCCAGTCTGTTGTTGACGATGTCGCCGGCACGTGGGTCATGCGCCTGGACGGACGACCGTTCATGGTGTTGACGCTCGCGCCCGATGGCGACGCGGTCAGCGGAACGCTGGCTCGCCCCCGAACCATGACTACGGATGGACTGACCGTCTCGCGCATCGGGGGAGACATCATCGCGGAGCGTGTGACGGGAACGACGCCCGACGGGAAATCCATGCGGCTGGTCGCGGAGAACCCGAGTGACGCGGCGAACAGGACCGAATACGAATTCCGTGTCACAGCGGCCGACGCTGCAGGGCTCAAGCCGGCCGGGGCCCCCTTCGAGCCCTTGCCGTTTACTCGGCACCGCGGGATCGACACACCTCGGGTGGCGACGGACTGGGATGCCGCGCGATCGTACCCTCTCCTCGCGGCCGAGGCCGCACCGAACTCAGAGATGGCGGCGATTTACGAAGCCGATCAGGCGGCACGGCAATCGCTCGATACCTTCGCGGCGCGGGCCGGGCGCATCAGCGCTGAAGACGCGGCACGTCGTGATCGTGTCCGGGCGCTGCTCGAGAGCGGCGCACTCCGCGCGGCTCAGGACTTTCGCCTCGCAGCAATGGTGTTTCAGCATGGCAGCGAGCCGCGCGACTACCTGCTGGCACACACATTCGCGCTCGTCGCGCTCGCTCGAGGAGACAGAAGCGCGGCATGGATCGCAGCGGCGAGCCTTGACCGGTATCAGCACGCGATCGGACAGCCGCAGATCTTCGGGACGCGGTTCTCGTGGGAGGGCAGCCAGGAGCCTTACGATAGGACGCTCGTTTCCGACGCGCTTCGGCGCGAGCTGGGCGTGCCGGCCGTGGACGAGCAACAGGAGCAGATGAACAAGCTGCTGCAGATGCAAAGGAGGTAGGCCGTGGTTCGCACGCACTCGCTGGTGGTGCTCGTCGTCCTGGCCGGGACCGCGACGCTCGCATACGGGCAGGGGGATCGCTGGTATCCCTCTCGCTGGGGGGCCGACGATCAGCGCGGCGCGGCGAATCGCGTCACGCCCGCCAAGGTGCTCGAGGCGAGGAACGCGATCCAGAAGGGGCGGATCTATCAGCTCGGCCACGTCTACGAAGCCGGCATGCCGATGTACGGGACGCGCCACTACAGCATCCGCATCCCGTATCCGTTCCCGATGCCGGGGAAGAACCAGGCCGTCTATCACGACGAGATCATCAGCGGCGAGCTGGGGCAGATCGGCACGCAGTTCGACGGTCTCGGCCACATGGGCATCGGCGACCTTTTCTACAACGGCAACCGCCGGACGGAATTCGCCCAGCCCGAGGGGCTGACGAAGCTCGGCATCGAGAACGTCGGTGCGATCGTGACGCGCGGCGTGCTGATCGACGTGGCGAAGTTCAAGGGCGTCGAGCAGCTTCCGCCGACCTACGAGATCACGCCGGCCGACCTGAAGGGCGCGCTGCAGAAGCAGGGCGTGCAGATTCGATCGGGCGACGTCGTGCTGATCCACACCGGCTGGTCGTCGCTGTGGATGAAGGACAACGCCAGGTACGGCGCGACCGAGCCCGGCATCGGACTGGCCGCGGCGCAGTTCCTGGTCGACGCGGAGGTCGTCGTGGTCGGGGCGGACACGTGGGGCGTCGAGGTGATGCCGAACCCCGACCCCTCGCTCACGGCGCCGGTGCACCAGCTCCTGCTGACGCGCAACGGCATCTATCTTCACGAGAATCTCGTGACCGCCGAACTGGCGCGTGACAACGCCTACGAGTTCATGTACTCATTCGCGCCGTTGCGGTTGAAGGGGGCGACCGGCTCTCCGGGAAACCCGATCGCGATCAGGTAGGGCCCGTCCCTTCGGTCGGGCCGTGATCTTCGCGTTGCGCCATTCGTTCGACGAGGATTGCGGTGCGTCCGAAAGGACGCGCCCTGCGGGCGATACCGCTAAGGAGCAGATATGCGTGGGGGAATCATCGTTGCCCTGATCGTTGCTTCTGTCGGTCTCACGCTCGCGCAGGGCCGCGGCGGCGGACCGCCGCTGGCGATCCCGCGCGCGCCGTTCGGCGACGGCCCGTGGACCATCGAAGCCGCCGAAGGCGTGAAGATCCGCGTGTCGGTGGTGACGAAAGGGCTCGTCAACCCGTGGAGCATGGCCTGGCTCCCGGGCCCCTCGGCCGCGGCAGGCGGCGAGATCCTCATCACCGAACGTCCCGGACGGCTCCGGCTGCTGAAGAACGGTGCGCTCGATCCGACGCCGATCAGCGGCGTCCCCGTCGTGAAGGCGCAGCGGCTGTCCGGGTTGATGGACGTCGCGCTCCATCCGAAGTTCGCCGAGAACCGGTTCGTGTACCTCACCTACAACAAGGGCCGCGAGGACGGCATGCTCGCCACGGTCCTCGCACGCGGCCGCCTCGAGGGCCACGCGCTCGTGGACGTGAAGGACATCTTCGTCGCCGAGCCGTGGTGGGACGGTGCCGGCGGCTCGGCGTCGCGCATCGTGTTCGGCCGCGACGGCATGCTCTACATGACAGTGGGCTCGGGCGGCGGCGCCAACGCCGGCCACGGGCAGATGAAGAACATCCACAAGGGCAAGATCCTCCGCCTCACGGACGATGGCACGGTGCCGCCGGACAATCCGTTCGTGAAGAATCCCGAGTTCAAGCCGGAGATCTATTCCTGGGGACACCGCAATTCGCTCGCGCTCATCGTCCATCCGGTCACGGGTGAAATCTGGAACAGCGAGAACGGCCCCAACGGCGGCGACGAGATCAACATCATCAGGCCCGGAAAGAACTACGGGTGGCCGACGGTGAGCATGGGCCGCTCGTACGAGGGACCGTGGCAGGGCAGGTTCGAACAGGACGGGATGGAAGGCCCGCTCGTCTACTGGATGCCCGCGATCGCGGCATCCGGCCTGATGATCTACACGGGCGACAAGTTCCCGCGGTGGCGCAACAACGCGTTCGTCGGCGCCATGCGCTACGGCGAGATCCCGAACACCGGCCACCTGCAGCGGATCGTGTTCAACGAGAAGACCGAGGAGATCCGCCGCGAGATGCTGCTGACCGAGTTCCGTCAGCGCATCCGCGACGTGAAACAGGGGCCCGATGGGAATATCTATCTGCTGACCGACGAGAATCCGGGCGCGCTGCTCAAGCTCGAACCGGCCCAATAGCAGACGCAGGAATCAGGACTAGCAGGAATCAGGGATCAGGGATCAGGAATCAGGAGGAATCAGGAAGCAGGAATCAGCGTCGGTCACACGCGTAGTTCCTTTCTCACGACCAGCTTCAACCCTGACCAGGTCTCGTCGACGGCGCAGACCTTGATGTCGACGAATCCGAGCGGCAGCGCGACCTCGCGGATCACGTCCTCGGTGATGTCGGTCGGCAGCTTCGACGCTTTCTTCGGCCACGATACCCAGATTGCGGCGTCAGGTTTCAGCGTCGTCCGCAGCGTGCGAAGCACCTTCTCGAGGTCGCGCCGCCTGCTCGCGAACACGTGGGCGACGTCGGTGGTGGCCGACGGTTTCGACACGAACGTCACGCCTTCGGGAAGCGGAGCGAGCAGCGTCGTGTAGTCCGCCGGCGCCTGCGCGAGCCAGACGCGATGGCCCGCGCCGATGCCCAGCTTCTTCGCGAGCGGCGTGCCGGAATAGCCATGTCTGCTGGAACCGCGCGCAGCAGGGGACGCGCGGCGTCTCGCCGCGGATGTCATGCCCGGGTCGGCTTCGGCTCTGCGGCGGCCGCCTGTTCGAAGAATTTGAGCGCCATCGTTCCGTGGGTGGTTGCGGCGCCGGCGCGAATGGCCGAGGCCACGAACGTCGCCTCGACGATCTCCTCGCGGGTCGCACCGGCCGCGTATGCGCCCTTTGCGTGCGCCTCCATGCAGAACGGGCACTGCACGGCGACGGCGACGCCCACGGCGATGAGCTCGCGGTACTTCCGCGGAATGGCGCCGTCGGCGCGCGCAACGATGCGGTTGAGATTCACCCACGCCTCGTAATCGGCGGGTGCGAGGGCGCGCATGTCCTTCAGTCGCTCGATGTCAGCGGGGTCGTGGTAGTGGTCGCTCATCGTGTGAGCTTACGCCAGGTCCGGCTGGAGCCGGACCCTACGGCACGAAAGAGCTTCGGAAGGACGTGCCGCGACTCGTCGGAAGGTGAGGCTACTGCTTACGCCGGCGATCGAGTTGTGGAGGAACGAACAGCTGCACGCGGCGCCGATCCGGTTTCACGCGCAGGATGAAGCCGGTCTCCACTTGCGGCCCTTCAGGCTCAGTGTCCATTGTCGCGGGCAGGCCGTCCTGGGAGGCGTCCACCGATGTGGGAAGGGGCTTCGAAGTCATGGTCGAGACGCTTTCCGGGAAGCTCGTTCAGGAAACCGTCCATGAACGCTGCCGCGCGCCGGACTTTAACTTCGTTGGTGCCCGTACGGCTATCGGGAAGACACCGGATGGATCTGGGGAAGATCCCTAGTCGTCCTTCAGCCAGCCCTGCAATATCGCGTATTTGACGATGTCGATGCGCCCGTTGAGACCGAGCTTGCGCATCGCATTTGCCTTGTGGGCTTCGACGGTCTTGACGCTGAGCGCCAGGCGGGCGGCGATCTCCTTGTTGCTGTATCCAGCGGCGATGAGGCGGAGCACCTCGGACTCGCGCTCGCTGGGGGAAGCGCCCGACTGCGCGGGTCGCCGGCCGTCGCGCCGGAGAAAGCTGGCGGTCACGCGGGCGGTAATTGCCGAGTCGAGATACTCGCCGCCGGCCGCGCAGGTGCGGATCGCCGTGATCAGCTCGATCGGCGCGCTCTGCTTGAGCACGTAGGCCGATGCGCCGGCGCGCATCAGCTCCTGCAGGTACGCATCGTCGCCGTGACGCGTGAGCGTGACGATCACGCACTCCGGGAGCAGGCGCTTCAGCGTCCGCGTGGCGACCAGGCCGTTCATTCCCGGCATCGAGATGTCCATGACCACGACGTCGGGCCTCAGCTCCTGCGCAAGCTGGATCGCGCTGGCGCCGTCGCTGGCTTCCGACACCACGACCATGTCCCGCTGACCTTCGATGACGAGCTTCAGGCCCTCGCGCACGACCACGTGATCGTCGGCGAGCATGATGCGGAGCCGGCCGCTGGCGTCAGGCATGCTCGACCGCCGACAGGGGAGTGGTCGGCATGCGTACCAGGATCGTCGTGCCCCCACCCGGAGTGGACTCGATCTCGAGCGTCGCGCCGACGAGCGCGGCGCGCTCCTGCATGCCGAGCAGGCCGAAGCCGCGCCGCTCGCCATCCGCGCCGGCCGGATCGAATCCCACGCCATCGTCCTCGACGACGAGCGAGATGTGATCGGCGCGGCGCTCGAGGATGATCTCGACGCGGCGGGCGCGGGCGTGCTTGGCGATGTTGTTCAGCGCCTCCTGCGCGATGCGATACAGCGTGGTTTCGACTTCCGAGGCGAGACGGCCGGTGTCCAGGCCGGCGGTGTGCAGCTCGGCGGAGATGCCGACGCGCTGCGACCAGTCCTCGATGTAGTTGGCGAGCGCGGCGCGCAGCCCGAGGTCGTCGAGCGCGGTGGGCCGAAGCTCCCACACCAGATGGTCGACGTCGCGATCGATCTGCTGCGCCACCTGCTCGAGCGCGTCGATCTGGTCGATCAGGTCGTCGTGTCCCGCGGCCGCCTCCTTCAGCATGCGGATGCGCAGCCCGAGGGCGGTGAGCTGCTCGCCGAACTGATCGTGCATCTCGCGCGCGATGCGTCGCCGCTCGTCCTCCTGCGCGAACACCATGCGCCCGAGGAGCTCGGTGCGCGCGCGCTCGCTGCGCTCGCGTTCTCGGGCCTCCTCCGCCTGCTTGCGCTCGGTCAGGTCGAAGTGCGTGCCGACGATGCGGACGACCGGGCCGCCGGGCTCGCGGCGCACGGGATAGCCGCGCGAGAGGATCGGGACGTAGTGGCCGTCCTTGTGGCGCAGGCGGAACTCCATCTCGTACGGGCGATCGCCGCGCGAGACGCCGATGTTGATGCGCGTGGCGCGCTCGCGGTCGTCGGGGTGGAGGAGCCGTTCGAAGGCGCTGACGTGCGGCTCGATCTCGTCGTCGTCGTAGCCGAGCATGCGCTTCCAGTGGCTGGAGTAGACCACCGCGCCGGTTTCGAGATTCCAGTCGTACACGCCTTCCTGCGCGCCTTCGAAGGCCAGCTTCAGCCGCTCTTCGCTTTCGCGCAGCGCCGCCTCGGCGCGCTTGCGCTCGGTCAGATCGAAGTGCGTGCCGACGATGCGCACCACCTGGCCGTCGGACTCGCGTCTGAGCGGCAGGCCGCGCGACAGGACGACCACGTAATGGCCCTCCTTGTGGCGCAGACGGAACTCGCCCTCGTAGGTGTTCTCGCCGCGGGCGAGCGCGGCGCTGAGCTGGGCGGCACGCTCGCGGTCGTCGGGGTGGAGGAGCCGTTCCCACGCGCTGACGTGCGGCTCGACCTCGTCATCGTCGTAGCCGAGCATCTGCTTCCAGCGCGACGAGTACACGACGTGGCCGGTCTCGATGTTCCAGTCCCAGACGCCCTCCTGCGAGCCGGCGAAGGCCAGCGACAGCCGCTCTTCGCTTTCGCGCAGGGCGGCCTCGGTCTGCTTGCGCCTGGTGATGTCGCGCATGACCGACTGGATGGCGCGGCCCTGCTCGTCCTCGAACAGCGTGCAGGCGACCTCGACGTCGGTGACGCGGCCGTCGAGCCCGATGGCCCGTTCTTCGCTGACGGGCACGGCGCCGCCGGCCAGGAGCACCGAGATGCGGTCGTGCAGGTGGGCGTGCTGGTCGAGGGCGAAGAAATCGTACGGAGACCGCCCCAGCACCTCGCCGGCGCCCGCGGCGCCGAAAATGCTCACCGCGGCCGGATTGACGAACACGATTCTGCCGTCGCGCGTGATGAAGATGCCGTCGGGAGACGACTCCACCATCCGCCGATATCGTTCGTCGCTCTCGGGCACCTCGACTCCAGAGTTGGGAAACCGGCCCGTCAGTCTACACTCGTTCGGTATACGGGCGAGGCTATTCTGCACCGGCGTTTCCGACTCGTCCGTGCGCGCGCGGCCGACCGGCCGCCGGGCCCGGCCCGCTAACAATCGCTAACAATCGATGACAAACGATCGGGCGAAAAACCCGCGAAAAATACGGTAATTCCAGCCTCTCACTCAATCGAGCGAATCGTGGGGGAAGCCGGTTCGGGCGACCCCCTCCCGGGTTAGCATGTTGGGCGTGCGAATCCGTGCCAGCAAGGGGTTGGTCCGCATCTGTGCTGCGGCCTGGCTTGCGGCGCTGCCCGCCAGCTGGTCTGCACCGGCCGCGCAGACCGGGGCGCCGGCTGCTTCAGCCGCGGCGTCTCATCGCACGACCTTCGAGCGCTATTGCCTGACCTGTCACACGACGCGCCAGAAAGAACGCGGCGTGGTGCCGATCGCGCTCGACACGCTCGACATGTCGCGCGTGTCCGCCGACGCCGCGATCTGGGAGAAGGTGGTGCTCAAGATGCGCGCCGGCGTCATGCCGCCGTCCGGCGCACCGCGTCCCGAGAAGGCCGTGCACGACGGTCTGGCGTCGTGGCTCGAAGGCGAGCTCGATCGGAGCTGGGCGGCCAATCCCGATCCCGGCCGCACCGAGCCGCTCCACCGTTTGAACCGGGTCGAGTACCGGAACGCGATCCGCGATCTGCTCGATCTCGATCTCGATGTCTCGTCGCTGCTGCCGGGCGACGACGTGAGCTACGGGTTCGACAACATCGCCGGCGTGCTCAAACTGTCGCCGACGCTCATGGAGCGGTATCTCAACGCGGCGCAGAAAGTGAGCCGGCTGGCGGTCGGCACGCCGCCGCGTGCGCCGGCCATCGACTATTTCCGCATTGCCGACGACCTTTCGCAGGACGTGCAGCTCCCCGGGCTGCCGCTCGGCACGCGCGGCGGGACGAAGATCAGCTACACGTTCCCGATGGACGCCGTCTACGAGATTCGCCCGCGGCTGTCGCGCGATCTCAACGAGAGCGTGCCGCTCTACACCGAGCCGCAGGTGCTCGAGATCAGCATCGACGGCGAGCGCGTCGGCACGTTCACGCTGCCCGCCATCGGCGCTCGCGAAGGCCGCGGCCGGGCGCCGGCTCCCGCCCCGCCGGCTCCGCAGCCGGCCGCGCCGCCGGCCTCGCCCGCATCGCCCGGCCAGGCACCCCAGCGCCCCGCCATCTCACAGATCACACAGACGGTGCGCATCACCGCGAAGGAACGCGAGTCGCGCAATCGCATCGACGAGTCCTGGAACCTGCGCGTGCCGGTCAAAGCCGGCCAGCGCGACGTCGTCATCACGTTCCTCAACCGCGTGGCGGCGCTCGAGGAGACGCCGCGGCTGCCGTTCCAGCGTCCGTATCCGGCCGGCGTCAACATTCCCGAGACGCGCCGCGGCGCGTATCTGCGCAGCGTCGAGATCGTCGGTCCGATCGACGCGAGCGGCCCCGGCGAGTCCGCCAGCCGCCGCCGCATCTTCATCTGCACGACCCGGGACGATGCCTGCGCGCGCCGCATCCTGTCGGCGCTGGCCCGCCGCGCGTACCGGCGTCCGGTGACCGCCGCCGACGTCGAGCCGTTGATGGCGTTCTACCGTGAAGGCTCCGCCTCCGCTGAAGCTACGGCGGACAGGTCCGTTTCCGCCAAAGCTCCGGCGGACAAGTCCGTCTCCACGAAAGCCACCGGAGACAATTCCCAGGCCGCCTTCGACCACGGCATCGAGCTCGCGCTGCGCCGATTGCTGGTCAGCCCCGAGTTCCTGTTCCGGGTCGAGCGCGATCCGGCCGACGTCGCGTCCGGACGGGTGTATCGCATCAGCGACGTCGAGCTGGCGTCGCGGCTGTCGTTCTTCCTGTGGAGCAGCATCCCCGACGACACGCTGCTCGATCTCGCGGAGCGGGGCGAGTTGTCGACGCCGGCGGTGCTGTCGCGCGAGATCCGCCGCATGCTCGCCGATCCGCGCGCCGACGCCTTCATCAACAACTTCGCCGGACAGTGGCTGTTCCTGCGCAACCTCGACGCCACGGTTCCCGTGCAGAGCATCTTCCCCGACTTCGACGACGGCCTGCGCCAGTCGTTCCGCCGCGAGACCGAGCTGTTCTTCGGCAGCATCATCCGCGAGGATCGCAGCGCCCTCGATCTGCTGCGCGCCGACTACACGTTCCTCGACGAACGGCTGGCCACGCACTACGGCGTGCCGAACGTGAAGGGCAGCTACTTCCGGCGGGTGACGCTTCCCAGGGACAATCCGCGGCGCGGCCTGCTCGGCCACGGGTCGATCCTCACCGTGACCTCGTATCCCGATCGCACATCGCCGGTCGTGCGCGGCAAGTGGATCCTCGAAAACCTGCTCGGCACGCCGCCGCCGCCGCCGCTGCCGAACGTGCCGCCGCTCAGGCCGACCAACAACGAAGGCGCCGTGCTGTCGATGCGCCAGCGCATGGAGCAGCACCGCGCCAACCCGGTGTGCGCCAGCTGCCACGCGATGATGGATCCGCTCGGGCTGTCGCTCGAGAACTTCGATGCGGTCGGCAAGTGGCGCATGCTGGGCGAGTCGTCGGCGCCGATCGATGCGCGCGGGCGGGCGCCGGACGGGGCGGTGTTCGAGGGCGTCGCCGGGCTGCGCGAGGTGCTGCTGCGTTCGCCCCGCTTCGTGCCGACGCTGACCGAGAAGCTGATGACCTACGCCCTCGGACGCGGGCTCGAGCACACCGACATGCCCGCGGTGCGTGCAATCGTGCGCGAGGCGGCGAAGAACGACTATCGCCTGACGTCGTTGATCGTGGGTATCGTGCAGAGTCCGCCGTTCACCATGAGAAAGGCGGGATGAGGGGTCGCCGACATGTTCATCACCAGGAAGGCTCTCGATCGGCGCACCGTGCTGCGCGGGATGGGCGCGGCGCTGGCGCTGCCGCTGCTCGACGCGATGGTCCCGGCCGGCGTGGCCCTGGCCCGGACGCCGGCCCGGCCGCTGCGCCGCCTCGGCTTCGTCTACATGCCGAACGGCGTGGCGCGCAACTTCACCGGCATCAACTACTGGACGCCGATCGGTGAAGGCACCAACTTCGAGCTGTCGCAGATCCTCAAGCCGCTCGCGCCGTTTCGCGATCGGCTCACGGTGATCAGCGGCCTCGCGCAGCACCAGGCCGACGCCTTCGACGACGGCGCCAACGGCGATCACACGCGCGGGACCAGCTCGTGGCTGAGCGGCGTGCACTGCAAGCGCACCGAAGGCGCCGACGTGCGGAACGGCATCACCGCCGATCAGATCGCGGCCGCCGAGATCGGCCGGTCGACGCCGCTGCCGTCGCTCGAGCTCGCCATCGATCTCAACTTCCTGGCCGGACAGTGCGAGAACAGCTACAGCTGCGTGTATCTCAACACGCTGTCGTGGCGGTCGGAGACGCAGCCCATGCCGACCGAGAACAATCCGCGCATCGTGTTCGAGCGGCTGTTCGGCGACGGCGGCACGGCCGCCGAGCGGCAGGCCGAAGCGCGGCTCAACGCCAGCATCATCGACTCGGTGCTCGACGACCTGAACCGGCTCACCCGGACGCTCGGCGCCGCCGATCGCGCGAAGGTCGGCGAGTACGTCGATTCGGTACGCGAGGTGGAGCGGCGCATTCAGCGCGCCGAGAAGGGCGCGGCCTCCGACCTCCCGACGCTCGAGCGGCCGGCGGGCATTCCCGAGCGGTTCGACGAGCACGTGAAGCTGATGTTCGATCTCCAGTGGCTGGCGTTCCGCGCGGATCTCACCCGCGTGACGACGTTCATGCTGGGGCGCGAGCTCAACTTCCGCACGTATCCCGAGATCGGCATCAACGAAGGCCATCACGGGCTGTCGCATCACCAGGACAATCCGAACCAGCTCGCCAAGTACGCCCGTCTCGGCACGTATCAGGCGGAGCTGTTCGCCTGGTTCCTCGACAAGCTGCAGTCGACGCCCGACGGCGACGGATCGCTGCTCGACAACTCGCTCTTCCTCTACGGTGCCGGCCTGAGCAATCCGAACCTCCACGCGCACTACGATCTGCCGCTCGCGGTGGTCGGCGGCGCGGCGGGCCGGATGAAGGGCGGCCGTCACCTGGTGTTCCCGCCGGAGACGCCGATGACCAACCTCCTGCTCGCCATGCTCGACAAGGTGGGCGTGCACGCGGAGAAACTGGGCGACAGCACGGGCCGGCTGCCGATCGAACCCCTGGCGGGCGTATGACGAAGAGATGGATGATCGCGTCGGTGTGGGCGGGCTGCGCCTATCTGCTCGCCCTCACCGTGAGCGTGAGCGCGAACGCCACGCTCGTGCAGGCCGTCAGGACCGGCAGCATACAGACCGTCCGCGCGATGGTGAAGGCCGGGGCCGACGCCAACCTCGCGGAACCCGATGGAACCACCGCGCTGCACTGGGCGGTGCAGAGCGGGAACCTCGAGATGGTCGATCTCCTGCTCCGCTCCGGCGCCAGGGTCGGGGTCGCCAATCGCTACGGCATCACGCCGCTGACGGTGGCGTGCACGGCGGGCAATGCCGCGATCGTCGAGCGGCTGCTGGCGGCAGGGGCTGACCCGAATCTCGCGCTCGAGGACGGCGAGACGCCGCTGATGATTGCGGCCCGGACGGGAAACGCCGAGATCGTCAGGGCCCTGATCGCCCGCGGCGCCGACGTGAACGTCCGCGAGCGCCGCAAGGGCCAGACGGCGTTGATGTGGGCGGCGGCCGAGAACAACGTCGCCGCGATCCGCGCGCTGGTCGAGGCGGGCGCCGACGTCAACGAGCGCTCGGCCGGCGGATCGTTCACGCCGTATCTCTTCGCGGTTCGCGCCGGCCACATCGACGCGGCACGCACGCTGATCGACCTCGGCGCCGACGTGAACCAGACGTTGACCGACGGCACGAGCGCGCTGGTCCTCGCGGTGATGAACGCCCATTACGAGCTGGCGGGCGTGCTGCTCGACAAGGGCGCGGATCCCGACGCCGACAGGCAGGGCTGGACGGCCCTCCACCAGATCGCGTGGTCGCGCCGGCACAACGCCGGCTTCAACCTGCCGGGCCCGGTTGCCACCGGCGGCCTCGACAGCCTCGACCTGGTGCGCAAGCTGGTGCAGAAGGGCGCCAACATCAACGCGCGGATGACGAAGGAGCCGCGCGACGGCAATCGCAATCAGCTCAATCGCATCGGCAGCACGCCGTTCCTGATGGCGGCCAAGTCGGACGATGTGCCGCTGATGCGCGTGCTGCTCGACAACGGCGCCGATCCCTCGATCACCACCGAGCGCGGGACGACGGCGTTGATGGTGGCGGCGGGTGTCGGCATCTGGGCGCCGGGCGAGAACCCGGGCACGCACGAGGAAGCGCTCGCCGCGGTGAAGCTCGCGCTCGAAGTCGGCGGCGGCAAGGTCAACGACGTGGATCAGGATGGCGAGACCGCCCTCCATGGCGCCGTCTATCGCGGCGGCGCGATCCCGGTGATCGAGTTCCTCATCGAGCAGGGCGCCAAGCTCGACGTGAAGAACAAGAGAGGGTGGACGCCGGTGATTGCCGCCGACGGCGTCGAGTACACGCCGGCTGTCCTCAAGCGCTATCCCGAGGCGGCGGCGGTCCTGCGCAAGGCCATGCGCGAGCGGGGGCTTCCGGTGCCGCCGCCCACCCACAGCGCCGAGGTCTCGTCGGCCGGGGATGCGCAGGATGCAGCGGCCGGCGGAAAGACGATCTGGGACGGCGTGTTCACCGAGGAACAGGCGAACCGCGGTCAGCAGGTCTACGCCGCCTCCTGCGCGCCGTGCCACAAGGCCGACCTGCTCGGCGACAGCGGGACTCCCGCGCTCGCCGGCACCGACTTCTTCTCGCGGTTCAACGGCTCCAGCGTCGACGATCTGGTGAAGATCATCCGCGCCTCGATGCCGCAGGACGCGCCCGACTCGCTCGGAACGCCCGCCTATGTCGACCTGGCCGGCTACCTGATCAAGTTCAACGGCGCCGAGGCGGGCTCCGAAGAGCTCTCGCAGGATTCAGCGGTACTGAAGACGATTCGGATCACGAACCCGAAGTAGGGCGGTCCGTTCCGCCGTCGCAGGCGACGGATCGCCGTACCTCACTGAGCAGAGGCCGGTCGGACCCGGCCGGGAGCATCGACGTGAAACGCACGCGCACGCTCGTTCTGTCCTCGCTCGTTCTCACGGGGCTGGTGACGATGATCGCCGGCGCTGCGGCTGAGCAGCCGCAGCAGCGGCCTTCCTCCACACCGGCCGGCAGGGGCAACTTCCTCGACTACTTCACCGGCAAGATCACCGTCGGCGACACGAAGGACATGCGCTCGTCGCGCATTACCTTCGAGGCCGGCGCCCGCACCAACTGGCACCTGCACTCGGCGCCGCAGCTGCTGCTCGTCGAGGAAGGCAAGGGCCGGCTGCAGGAACTGGGCGAGCCGATCAAAGATGTCCCGGCGGGACAGCCGGTGCTCACGAGGGCCAACGTGCTGCACTGGCACGGGGCGGCGCCGGATCAGCCCGCGCGGCAGTTCAGCGTCTACAGCGGCACGCTCGAGTGGAAGGACAAGGTTACCGACGACGAGTACACCGGGAAGACCATCCGTCGGCAATAATCACCATCGCCATGACACAGAGAACCAGGTTCACGTCGGTCGTTGCGGCCGCGGCGCTGCTCGTCGCCGCCGGGTCGCTCGTCGCCCAACAGAACACCGGTGCGCCGGTGGTGAGCGAAGTGCCCAAGGCGCCGCCGCCCAGGCTGCCCGAGATCACGACGCAGGATCTGCTCGACGGGCTCGAGCATCCCGGCCGCTGGCTGACCTACTCCGGCGACTACACCGGCCGCCGTCACAGCCCCTTGAAGCAGATCACGCCCGGGAACGTCGGCCGTCTGACGGCGCAATGGACCTGGCAGGCGGAGGGCATGCCGATCAACCGCGGCTTCGAGTCCACGCCGCTGGTGATGGACGGCACGATGTACATCACCGGCAACCAGAACTACGCGTGGGCGGTCGATCTGAGGACCGGCCGTCAGATCTGGCGCTACCGGCGCGCGCTGCCGCCGGGCCTGACCTATGGCGGCGCGAACCCCTCGAACCGCGGCTTCGCCGCCTACGGCAACCTGCTCTACATGGGCACGCTCGACGCGCACCTGCTCGCGCTCGACCGCGACACCGGCCGCGTCGTTTGGGACGTCGTCCTCGACGACTACAAGCTTGGCCACGCCGCGATTGCGGCGCCGCTGGTCGTCAAGAACATGGTCATCACCGGCAACTCCGGCGGCGACATTCCGACGCGCGGATTCATCGACGCCTACGACGCGAAGACCGGCAAGCGCGTGTGGCGCTTCTACACGATTCCGGCGAAGGGCGAGCCGGGCAGCGAAACGTGGTCGGATGAATCGGTGCTGCCGCGCGGCGGCGGCGCGACCTGGGTGACCGGCAGCTACGATCCGGAGCTCAATCTGATCTACTGGGGCGTCGGCAATCCCAACCCCGATTACTGGGGCGCCGAGCGGCTGGGCGACAACCTCTACACGGCGTCGCTCGTCGCGCTCGACGCCGACACCGGCAGGCTGAAGTGGCACTTCCAGTTCACGCCGCACGACACCCATGACTGGGACTCGAACCACATCCCGGTGCTGGCCGACGTGCCGATCAACGGACGCACGCGGAAGGTGGTCATGGTCGCCAACCGCAACGGGTTCTACTACACGCTCGATCGCGCGACCGGCGAGCTCCTCGTCGGCAAGCCGTATACCGACACGAAGTGGGCGCGCGAGCTCGACAGCAAGGGCCGCCCGATCGTCCTGAGCGACGGCGTGATTCCGCCCGGCGGCAGCGAAGCGACGACGCCCTGCGTGCCCGATTTCCGCGGCGGCACGGTCTACAATCCGCCGTCCTACGATCCCGCGCTGCAGCTCTTCTACGTGATGGCGCGCGAGACGTGCGCCTACTACACGCCGACGAAGCAGGAGTGGCAGGTCGGCCGCTCGTACATGGGCGGCGGGATGCGCAAGCTGCCCGAGCCCGACTACAGCGCGCTGCGCGCGATCGATCCCGCGACCGGCGCGATCAAGTGGGAGCACAAGTTCGAGATCGCCACCCTGGCCGGCGTGATGTCGACGGCGTCGGGCGTGGTGTTCGCCGGCGATCACGAGGGCTACTTCAACGCCTTCGACTCGAAGACCGGCAGGAAGCTCTGGTCGTATCGCACCGGGTCGCCTGTCTGGGGCGCGGCGGCTGTGACCTACATGCTCGACGGACGTCAGTACGTGCTGATTCCGTCCGGCAACACGATCACCGCGTTCGCGCTGCCCGAGCGATGAGACGTCGGGGCCAGTTCTTGAATTTTGCACGCAGGGTCCGGACCGCCGTCGGGGGCAAGAATCCGGATCTGATCCCGGCGCATGCGGCCGCGGTGCTGGGCGTTGCGATGCTCGCGACGATCACGGTCGTCAGCGCCCAGGGTCCGCGTTCGTCGCCGCCGCCGCCGCCGCTGCCGCAGACCTTCTTCAGCGCCGAGATGCCCATTCGCGTCGTCCCCGTCGCCAGGGGGCTGTCGCATCCATGGAGCCTGGCGTTCCTCCCGAACGGCGACATGCTCGTCACCGAGCGTGAGGGCCGCCTGCGGATCATCCGCAACGGCGTGCTCGATCCGAAGCCCGTCGACGGCGTGCCGAAGGTGTTCGCGCGCGTGCTCGGCGGGCTGCTCGACGTCGCGCTGCATCCGCAGTTCGCGCAGAATCGCCTGATCTATCTCGCCTACTCGAAAGCGGGCGACAACAATCTGTCGACGACGGCGCTGGCGCGCGGCCGCTTCGACGGCACCGCGCTCACCGACGTGAAGGATATCTTCGTCGCCAACACGTGGAGCAGGTCGAACACCAACTACGGCGGACGGATCGCCTTCGATCGCGCCGGCGTCCTCTACCTGACGATTGGCGAGCGGCAGGAGCAGCAGCGCGCGCAGGACATCAGGGATCACGGCGGCAAGGTCGTTCGTCTGCGCGACGACGGCACGGTGCCGCCGGACAATCCGTTCGTCGGCAAGCCGGGATACCAGCCGGAGATCTACACGCTCGGTCATCGCAGTCCGCAGGGGCTGGCGATGAATCCCGCGACCGGCGAGCTGTGGGAGAACGAGCACGGGCCGCTCGGCGGCGACGAGCTCAACATCCTGAAGGCGGGGAAGAACTACGGCTGGCCGCTGGTGACGTTCGGCACCGACTACGACGGGACGACGATCAGCACCGAGCTGACGCGGCCGGATCTCGAGTCGCCATACGTCTACTGGGTGCCGTCGATTGCGATCTCGGGGCTGGCGTTCTACACCGGCGACCGGTTTCCGCAGTGGAAGGGCAACGTCTTCGTCGGCGCGATGTTCGCCGGCCGCACCCGCGGCACCGGCCACCTCCAGCGCATCGTCATCAACAACGCGGGCCGGCCGATCAACCGCGAGCCGCTGCTGACCGAGCTCCGTCAGCGCATTCGCGACGTCCGGCAGGGACCTGACGGTCTGCTGTATCTGCTGACCGACGAGGACGATGGGATGGTGCTGCGGCTCGAGCCGGGCGCGCAGCTCGCCGCGCCGAATGCGGCGGGCGTCGCGATGGGGCACCTGCATTACCGCGTGCGCGACGTCGAGGCCAACAGGAAGTTCTGGCTCGCCCTCGGCGCGGACCGTAGTGTCCGCCTTCAGGCGGACCCTCACCTCGAAATCCTCAAACTTCACGACGTCCTCGTTTTCCTCGAGCAGGGCGACAGCACCGGCGGCACCGACGGCTCCGTCGTCAACCACGTGGCGTTTCGCGTCCCGGATCTGAGGACCGTCGAGGCCGCGGGCCTGACCGTGACGCGCCTCAAGGGCTTCCCCGGCGTCGCGACGACGATGACGCCCGAGGGCGAGCGCATCGAGCTGTTCGAAAACGCAGCGACGAACCTCGCTTTCGTGCAGGACGCCGGGTTCGACGACCCCGTGGCCAGGCGGCACAACCAGCCGCAGACGGCGCCCGTGGCGTTCCACCACGTGCACCTCTATGTCCCGGAGGGGCAGGTGGCTGCCGCTAAAGCGTGGTACACGCGGATGTTCGGCGGCATCCCTGGCAGGCGGTCGAATTACGAGGCGGTCGATTTACCGGGCATCAACCTGAACTTTTCGGCCGCGCCGAAACCCACCGTCCCGACCCGCGGACGGATGCTGGATCACATCGGCTTCGAGGTCCGCGGCCTCGCGGCTTTCTGTAAGAGACTGGAGGCGATAGGTGTTACCCTTGATGTCCCCTATACGAAGGGCCCATCGGGGGTCGGCACCGCACGCCTGACGGACCCGTGGGGGACGTCCATCGAGTTGACCGAAGGACTCGGAGGAATATGACGGTGAGCAATCGCACTCCTGTGTATGTGCTGTCGGCGGCGCTGATCATGGCTGTCTGCCTCGTGCCCACGCTCGGCGCGCAGCGCGGACAAGGCGGCGGGGGCCGCGGCGCCGGCGCCGCATCGCAGACGCCGGTGGGACCGGTTCCACGACTGTCGAACGGCAAGCCCGATCTGAGCGGCTACTGGGCGAATCCCTATACCCCGCACATGGCGGCGCGCGGCGTGTTCGATCCCGTCACCCGCCAGCCGCTGAAGTTCCCGCGGCAGGGCGAGCCGCTGCCGAACGCGAAGCCGCCGGCTGCGGGCGGACCGCGCACGTTCGATCTCCCGTACACGGAATGGGGGCTCGAGAAGTGGGTGAACTACGACCCGGTGAACAACGGCGACTACGCCGGCAACTGCCTGCCGTTCGGGATGTCGCGCAACATCAACTCGCCGCACGGACTGCAGATCGTCCATCACGTGGACTCGCTGGCGTTCCTCTTCGAGCAGGACACCTGGTTCCACTGGGTGCCGCTGAGGCCCGACTTCAAGTGGCCGGACGACATCCCGGAATCGTGGAACGGCGTTTCGACCGGCAGATGGGACGGCGACACGCTGATCATCGAGACGACGAAATTCAACGGCTACACCAGGCTGGACACGGCCGGCCATCCGCACAGCCGTCAGCTGAAGCTGATCAACACGTTCAAGCGTCTCGATTCGCACACGATGGAGCACACCGTCACCGTGCACGATCCGAAGACGTATACGCGCGACTGGATGAACATCCGCACCTGGCGGCTCCAGCCTCCGGGCCGGGTGATCATGGAGTATTCGTGCAACGAGAACAACCTTCGCAGCCTGCTCGACGGCTCGATCAAGGTCTGGCAGTATCCGGACGACGTGGACAAGTAAGGGAGGCATCGATGACACACAGGGCGTCGTTGTGGCTGGTGGCTGTCGCTGTGATGCTCTACGCGGCGCAGCTGGGGGCTCACCATTCCATCTCCGCCGAGTTCGACACGAACAAGCCGATCAAGTTCACCGGCAAGGTGGTCAAGGTCGAGTGGATGAATCCCCACATCTACACGCATGTCGAAGCCGTCGATCCCGACACCGGCAAGACGGTGACGTTCAAGGTCGAGGGCGGGCCTCCGAACTCGCTGTATCGGCAGGGGTGGCGCAAGGACACCGTGAAGGCGGGCGATATCGTGAGCGTGAGCGGCGTTCGCGCGAAGATCCCGACCTCGATGAACATCGGCGTCGCGACGATCACGACGGCGGACGGCAAGCGCATCTTCGGCAGCGGCGGCCAGACCGGCGCCCGCGGCGAGGCAGCTGCCAACAACTAGGAATCAGGAAGCAGGAATCAGGAATCAGGACAATCAGGAATCAGGATTCAGGAATCAGGAATCAGGAATCAGGAACCAGTAGGGTGGGTCCGCCGTGCTCGATGAGCGGAGGCAGGTGGACCCGCCGTACGCCTATGTCCAGACGCCAGGCGTTCTCGATCGGCATGACTGCGGTCGCGGTGCTGACGATCGCAGCGATCGCTCCGGTCATCGGTCAGACGACGGCGGCGGTCCACGGATCGGCGCCGCGCACGCCGTGGGGCGATCCGGATCTGCAGGGCACCTATACCAACACCTACGAGAACGGCACGCCGTTCGAGCGGCCCGACGAGTTCGCCGGGCGCAGGCTCGAAGACATCACGGGCGAGGAGCTCCGGAAGATCAAGCGCGAGGCGCAGGAGCGCGCGATTCGGGCCTTCCAGGGGCCGATTCACGCGCCCGACCACTGGTGGCAGGACAACCTGCACCTCGAGCGCGGCAGCCAGGCGTGGTTCGTCATCGATCCCGAGGACGGCCGGATTCCGCCGATGACGGAGGAGGCCAGACAGCGCATTGCCGCCCGCGCCGAGGCGCGCAGGAAGAGCGGCCGCGGGCCGGCCGATTCGTGGGAGGACCGCAGCCTCTACGACCGCTGCATCACGCGCGGCCTGCCCGGATCGATGCTGCCGGCGATCTACGGCAACCAGTATCAGATCGTCCAGGCGCCAGGCTACGTCGCGATCGTGTACGAGATGATCCACGAAACGCGCGTCATCCCGCTCGACGATCGTCCGCGGGTCGGCGCCGCCATCGAGCAGGACATGGGCATCGCGCGCGGCCGCTGGGACGGCGACACGCTCGTGGTCGAGACGACGAACTTCAAGGATCGCAGCGCGTTTCGCAACGCCAACGGCGCGACGCTGAAGCTCACCGAACGCTTCCAGCGGATCTCGCCGGAGCAGGTGCGCTGGACGGTGACGGTCGACGACCCGAAGACCTGGACCAGGCCGTGGACGTTCTCGATGCCGTTGACCGCCGATCCCAACCCCGTGCCGCTCTACGAGTGCCATGAGGGCAACTACGGGCTGCGGAACATTCTCAGCGCGGCGCGGGCGGAGGAGCGCGCCGCCAGACCCTGATGCAGGGCACGTCCTCCGGACGTGTCGACCTGGACTCTTGACTCGCCGGCACGTCCTCGTGGACGTGCCGGACCGAATTCCATGTCACAGACCCACACGCTGGCCGCCTATCTCGTCTCCAACCGATGGGCGGATATTCCCGACGACGTTCGCCACGAAGCGCGCCGCGCGCTGGTCAATTACATGGGATGCGCGATCGGCGGCAGCCCGCATCCGGCGATGGACATCGCCATCCGCGCGCTGAGCCCGTTCTCGGGCGAGCGGACCGCGAGCGTGCTCGGCCGCACCGAGCGGCTCGACCCGCTGCATGCGTCGCTGATGAACGGCATCAGCTCGCACGTCGAGGACTACGACGACACGACGCCGAAGAACTACAGCCACACCACGTCGCCGGTGGCCTCGGCGCTGTTCGCCTACGCGAGCGCCAACCGGGTGCGCGGCCGCGATTTCGTCGAGGCGTTCGTCCTCGGCTTCGAGGCCGCCTCGCGCTGCGGCAACGCGGTGTACCCGTCGCACTACGACGTCGGCTGGCACATGACGGGCACGATCGGCGTGTTCGGCGCCGCGGCGGCGATTGGCAAGCTGGAAGGCCTGACCACGCAGCAGATGGTCTGGGCGCTGGGCCTGGCGGCGACGCAGTCAGCGGGTTTGCGCGAGATGTTCGGCTCGATGGGCAAGGCGTTCCATCCCGGGCGATCGGCGCAGAACGGCTACGCCGCGGCGCTGCTCGCCAAGGCGGGCTTCACGTCGGGCGAGCGCGGCATCGAGGGTCCGCGCGGCTTCGCCTTCGTGACGGCGGCTGCCCGCGATCTGTCGAAGATCACCACGCGCCTGGGCGTGGACTTCGACCTGCGCGAGAACACCTACAAGCCGTTCCCCTGCGGCATCGTCAATCATCCCGCCATCGACGGCGCGATCCAGATCCACCACGAGCACAAGCTCGATCCGGCGTCGATCGCCGCCGTGCGGCTGCGCGTGGCGCCGCTCGTGCTCGACCTGTGCAACCAGACGAACATCACCCGGGGGCTGCAGGGCAAGTTCTCGGTCTATCACGGCGCGGCGGTGGGCCTGGTGCGCGGCAAGGCCGGACTGCGCGAGTACACCGACGAGGCGGTGAACGACCCGGTGATCAAGCGCGTCCGCGAGGCGACGACCGCCACGGGCGATCCGACGATCACCGAGGATCAGGCCCACATCGAGGTCGAGCTGACCGACGGCCGCCGCCTCAGCAAGTTCGTCGAGCAGTCGCTCGGCAACATCCATCGCCCGCTCAGCGACAGGCAGCTCGAGGAGAAGTTCCGCGATCAGGCGGGCATGGTGCTGCCGGCGAACGACGTCGAGACGCTGCTCCAGCTGTGCTGGAAGATCGATGATCTCGACGACGTCGGCGAGATCGTGAACGCCGCGGTGCCCCCATCCGCGCGAGTGGCTCGCCACGGCCATGCCGCGCAAGCGTAGAATCGCTGCGGCGTGACCCAGACCGGCATTCCCACCCCGACGGCGCTCACCGAGGTCGAGCGCCGCGTCTTCGCCAAGATCGGCTGGCGGCTGATGCCGGTCCTGATCCTGTCCTACATCCTCAACTATCTCGACCGCACCAACGTCAGCTTCGCGGCGCTGACGATGAACGAGGCGGTCGGCTTGACGGCGGCGCAGTTCGGCCTCGGGTCGGGGATCTTCTTCCTCGGCTACTGCCTGCTCGAAGTCCCGAGCAACCTGGCGTTGTATCGCGTCGGCGCGCGCATCTGGATCTCGCGGATCATGATCTCGTGGGGGCTGGTGTCGGCGGCGATGGCGCTGGTCACCGGTCCCACCAGCTTCTACGTGCTTCGCGCGCTGCTCGGCGCGGCCGAAGCCGGCTTCTTCCCCGGCGTCGCCTTCTACCTGGCGACGTGGTTCCCCGCCGAGTTCCGCACGCGCATCATCGCGTGGTTCATGGTGGCGATTCCGATCTCGTCCGTGGTCGGCGGCCCGGCCTCGGGCCTGCTGCTGCGCATGGACGGCATCGCGAACCTGCAGGGCTGGCAATGGCTGTTCATCGCCGAAGGGCTTCCGGTGGTCGTCGTCGGGTTGAGTCTGCTGTGGCTGCTCGCCGACACGCCCGAGAACACGGCGTGGCTGTCGGACGAGGAGAAGGCGATCGTTCGCCGGCGGCTGGAGAGCGAGCGGCGGCCCAGGGAAGTGAAGCGTCTGGGACCGGCGGTGCGCGACCCGCGCGTCCTCACGCTGGCCGGCATCCAGTTCGGGTTCCTCGTCGGATCGTACGGCATCGGCCTGTTCCTTCCGCAGATCCTCGATACCGGCCGGTTGAGCGAGGTGCAGATCGGGTTCGTGACGAGCGCCTGCTACGCTGTCGCCAGCGCCGGCATGATTGTCTGGGCGGGCTTCGTCGATCGCGGCGCCAGCAAAGTGCTCAATTTGGCGCTCGCCTGCGGCACCGCCGCGGCCGGCTTCATGGGCGCGATCCTGTTCCGCGATCAGTTCTGGACGTCGGTATTCTGGATGGCGGTGGCCGTGACCGGCATCAACGGCGCGCGTGCCATCTTCTGGACCATCCCGCCGCGATTCCTCTCCGGCATCGCGGCTGCGGGCGGCCTGGCGTTCATCAACTCGATCGGGACGGCGGGCGGGTTCGTGGGGCCGTACGTGATGGGATTCCTGACCGATCGAACCGGCTCGTACACGGCCGGCCTGCTCGCGATGTTCGGGTTCCTCGTGCTGTCCTCGCTGCTCGCGATGTCGCTGAGGCGTCTTGCTCCGGGGGAGTGACGCGCACGTGCAGACCAGCGAACGCATGAATGTCGTGACCCCGCTGGCCAGCCAGCTCGCGCAGTGGGTGCGCGAGGTGCGGTACGAGGACCTTCCGCCCGACGTCGTCGAATCCACCAAGCTGCGCATCCTCGACGTGATCGGTCTCGCGCTCGCCGGCGCCGGGACGGCGTTCGGCCGATCGACGATTGCCGCCGCGCGGATGATGTCGCCGGCGGGCCCGTCGCGGATCTTCGGCACCGGCGATGCCGTGGCGGCGCCGACCGCCGCGTTCGCCAACGCCGCGCTCTCGCAGGCGCTCGAATACGACGACACGCACAACGAGTCGATCGTCCACATGAGCAGTCCGGCGGTGGCGGCGGCGCTGGCGCTGGCCGACCTGCGCGGCGGGGCGCGGCAGGGGCGCGGCGGCGGGCTGATGGTGACCGGACGCGACCTGATTCTCTCGGTCGCTGTCGCCAACGAGATCTCGTGCCGCGTCGGCAGCGTGTCGCCGGGACAGTTCCATCGCCGCGGCTTTCACCCGACGGGCCTGTTCGCGCCCTTCGGCATTGCCGCCGGGATCGGCAAGCTCCTCGGCCTCGATACGCAGCAGCTCGCCTGGGCGCAGGGCACGGCGGGGAGCTGCGCGGCGGGACTTCTCGAGTGCTGGGTGGACGGGACGCAGACGAAGTTCCTGCATTCCGGCTTTGCCGCGCAGAGCGGTCTCACCGCCGCCCTGCTGGCAGGCGCCGGCGTGAGCGGGCCGCCGAAGGTCTTCGAGGGACGCTTCGGCCTGTTCGCGTCGCATCTCCAGGATCCCGCCGCCGTGAAGAACTTCGGCCGCATCGGCGACGGGCTGGGCACGCGCTGGGAAAGCCGGAACTCCTCGTTCAAGCCGTTCCCGACCGCGCACGTGCTCCATCCCTACGTGTCGGCGATACTGCGCCTGCGCACGAAGCACGGCGTCCGGCCCGAGGATGTCGTGCGCATCGAGTGCCCGGTGGCCGAGTTCAACGTGTCGATCGTGTGCGAGCCGGTGGCGGAGAAGCGCGCGCCGGCGACGCAGGCGCATTGCCGCGTCTGCCTGCAGTACACGATGGCGGAGGCGCTGTACGCCGGCAGCCTGGGCAGGAACGCCTACAGCGACGCGATGCGGCTGAACCCGAACGTGCTCGCGCTCGCACACAAGGTGGAGTACTACGTCGATCCGACCTTCCCCGGACCGGGGCGCTTCAAGGGCGCCGTACGCGTGACGCTGACCGACGGGCGCGTGCTCGAGGAAGTCGAGGAATACAACCGCGGCTCGGCCGAGAACCCGATGAGCGAAGCCGAGCTGCGCGCGAAGTTCGACGACAACGCGAGCGGGCTCCTCCCCGCCGACGCGCGCGAACGACTTGCGCGGGAGATTGCCCGTGCGGAGAATCTTGCCGACGCCCGTACGCTGGTCGATCTCGCGTGCGGGGCGGGTAATGCGGAGAAGCCATGACACGACTTGCTCTTACCGCGCTCGTGGTGGTCCTGGTCGCGCCGGCAGCCGTCGGGCAGGGCCCTTCGCCGTTCAATGTTCCCCGGACGCCATGGGGCGACCCGGATCTGCAGGGCTATTACACCAACAGCAACGAGAGCCTGATTCCCATGGAGCGGCCCGACAGCCTTGCCGGCCGGACGCTTGCCGACATCACGCCGGAAGAGCTCGCACGGCTGAACGCCGAGCGCAACGCCCGGCGCATCGAGGCCGACAAGCAGCGGTGGGAGCTGCGGAGTCCGCTGCACTGGTTCGAGAACCACAACCCGAAGAACAGCCGCGCCTGGCTGGTGGTCGATCCGCCCGACGGCAAAATTCCGCCGCTGACGCCCGAAGCGCGGGCGCGCGCGGCCGCGCGCCAGAAGGCGCGGGAGGGAAGGGGCGAGGCCGACTCGTATGAAGATCGCAGCTACTACGACCGCTGCATCACCCGCGGACTGCCCGGATCGATGATGCCCGCGATCTACGGCAACTCGTATCAGATCGCGCAGGGGCCGGGCGTGGTGGCCATCGGCTACGAGATGGTCAACGAAATGCGCGTGATTCCGCTCGACGGCCGTCCCCACGTGTCGCCGGCGATCCGCGGCTACATGGGCGACGCCCGCGGCCGTTTCGAGGGAAACACGCTGGTGGTCGAGACCACGAACTTCACCGACAAGGTGCCGTTTCGCGGATCGAGCGACCAGCTGCGTCTCGTGGAGCGCTTCACGCCGGTCGCGCCCGACATCGTCGAATGGGCGGTCACCCTCGACGACCCCGCGACGTGGACCCGGCCGTGGACGTTCGCGATGAACCTGACGAAGACGACCGAGCCGCCGTTCGAGTACGCCTGCCACGAGGGCAACTATGCGATGCGCAACATCCTGTCCATCGCGCGAGCCCAGGAGCGCGAGCGCGCCCGCTGACTCCCATCACGAACGTGAGAGGTGAAAAGAGGCTCAATGCGCTGTTTGCGCACTGAGTCTTTCCTGCCAGTTGAGGATGACGCTGATCGGCCTCTGCCCGGCGTTGTCCGACTTGATCATCACGAAGCGGCCGTCGGGTGTCACGTCGTATGACGGCGCCTGATCCGAGCGGCTGTACACGCTTTCGAACAGACGCACGGCCGGTTTGAAATCGAACGTGGCGCCGGTTTCGACGGCGGCCGCCATCATGTTGCCGCCTTCGATGTAGTACAGCTCCTTGCTGTTTCGTGCCCAGATGGGCTCGGTCCCGCCGTTCGAGGAGAGGCGCACGGCCCGGCCAGGACCTGGGAACGGTCGTACCCAGATCTCGCTGCGGCCAGTCGATTCCGATGTATAGGCGAGCCATCGTCCATCCGGAGACAACGCTCCCGCGAACCCCTCACGGATCGGCGTTGCGACGATGGTCTGCACCTGCCCATCGGGGCGCGCAGGAAACCTCACGAGATCCGTTTTCGTCCCGCCGTCTTCCAACTGCGCCGCGATGATCTCGGTGCCGTCTGCGGTCCACGCATGCGGATGAAAGTGGCCCTTCGGACTCGCCTGCTGCGGCGTGCCGCCGCTGCCATCCGACGGGACGGCCTCCAGCTGATTCTGGCCGCTGTGCTCGGTGATGACACGTTGCCCGTCGGGGCTCCACAGCGGAGAAAAGAAACGGCCGTTGAACGTCAGCTTGATTGGCGGGCGGCCGTCGAGCTCGTATCGCCAGACCTCACCGGAGATGACGACCGCCAGGCTGCGTCCATCGGGCGAGAGACGTGGATTGCCGGCGGCTCTGACGCTCGACGCGATGGTGGTCGTGGCCTCCCCGTCCCGTCCGACGAGCATGATCGGGCCGGCGTCGGAATTGGCGCGAAGATACGCCAGGGTGCCGGTGGCGCTCGATGCCCAATCCGAGATTGATTGGAAGTCCCGGCATTGGGCGTTGGGCGCTGAATTGAGCTATCCTGCCGCGCTTGGCACCCGCGCAGGTCTCATCGAACGCACCCGCTCATGTGGGGAACCCGCTGCTCCGGCGGCGTGTGTCCCACGCGATCGCGGCGCTGGCAGTCGGCGCCGCCATCGCTCTCGTACCTGTGCCGGACGGACTGTCGGTCGATGCCTGGCGCTACTTCGCCCTGTTCACGACCGTCATCCTGATGCTCATCACCGAGCCGATTCCTCCCGCCATCATCGGCATGGCGGGGGTGCTCCTCGCTGCCGTGCTCGGGCTGGTGCGCGAGACGCCGGGGCAGTCGGCGCAGTGGGCGCTCAGCGGGTTCGGCAACACCACGGTGTGGCTGATCTTCGCCGGCTACATGTTCACGCTCGGCTACACGAGGACCGGACTGGGCCGGCGGATCGCGCTGCATCTCGTCCGGCTGCTCGGGCACCGCACGCTGGGCCTCGGCTACGCGGTCGCATGTGCCGACCTGGCGCTCGCGCCGTTCACGGCGTCGGCCACGGCGCGCAGCGCCGGCACGGTATTTCCCGTGGTCCGGCAGATTCCCGAGCTCTATCAGTCGCGTCCTCACGACGGGACGGCCAGGCGGCTGGGGGCATACCTGCTCTACACGGCGCTGGCCTCGAGCTTCGTGACGAGCAGCATGTTCATCACCGCGCTGGCGCCGAACACGCTGGCCGTCAGCGTGATGCAGCAGACGGCCAACGTCACGGTCACGTGGGTCCAGTGGTTCGTCGGATTCGCGCCGGTGGGTGCGGTGCTGTTCCTCGTCCTGCCGTGGCTGCTCTACCGGATCTACCCGCCCGAGATCCGCGTTGCGCCCGAGGCGCCACGCTGGGCCGAAGAGCAGCTGCGGGCGATGGGACCGACCACGCGGCGGGAGCTCGCTCTGCTCGTGCTCGTCTTCACCGCGCTCGCGCTGTGGATCGGGGCGATTCACCACGTCGAGCCGGCGCTCAGCGCGATGCTGGTCGTGCTGCTGATGGTGGGCTTCGGCGTCGTGTCGTGGGAAGAGGTGATCGGCCACGCGCCGGCGTGGAACGTGCTGGTCTGGTTCGCGACCATGGTGACGCTCGCCGCCGGTCTCGCCGAAACGAAATTCCTCGAGTGGGTGGCCGCCTCGATCGCGCCAACCATCGAAGGCTTCGGTCTCATGCCGGCGATCGTCTCGCTGGTGGGCGTCTACTTCTTCCTCCACTACTTCTTTGCCAGCATCACGGCGCACACGGCGAGCATGCTGCCGGTGTTCATCGGCATTGCCGTCACGATTCCGGGCCTCTCACCTGAGGCGTGGTCGCTGCTGCTCGCGTACCCGCTGGGGCTGATGGGGGTGCTGACGACGTATACGGCGGGACACAATCCGATCTACTACGGCAGCGGCTACATCACGCGGCAGGCGTTCTGGGGCCTGGGGATCACGCTCGGTGTGTTCTTCCTGTCCGTGTATCTCGCCATCGCGGTACCATGGCTGAGGTATCTCGGAGTGTAGGGTCTCTGGGCTCTGGGCTCTGAGCTGTGAATGCTCGGGACTCGGGCGCGAGCCTAAGCCCTGAAGACCTAAGACCAAGGACACCAAAGACCTGAGCCCGAGGACCGTCACGTGTCCGACATCAACCCCAAAGCCGCCGAGTTCCACGAGTACCGCCGTGCCGTGCGCGAGCTGTGCGCCACGTTCGGCAGCGAGTACTGGCGGGCGATGGACGAGCGGTCGGAGTACCCGGAGGCGTTCGTCAAGGCGCTGACCGATGCCGGCTGGCTTGCCGCGCTCATCCCGGCCGAGTACGGCGGCGGCGGACTTGGCGTGACGGAAGCGTCGGTCATCCTCGAGGAGATCAACCGGTCCGGCGCGAACTCGGGCGCCTGTCACGCGCAGATGTACGTCATGGGTGCGCTCGTCCGGCACGGCTCCGACGAGCAGAAGCGCCGGTATCTTCCCGACATCGCCGCCGGCCGTCTCCGTCTTCAGTCGTTCGCGGTCACCGAACCGACAACCGGTACCGACACCACTCGGACGCGGACGATGGCGGTGAGGCGCGGGGATCGGTATGTGGTGAACGGTCAGAAGGTGTGGATTTCGCGCGTGCAGCACTCGGACCTGATGCTGCTGCTGGCGCGCACCACGCCGCTGGCCGAGGTGACGAAGAAGACCCACGGCCTGTCGATGTTCATCGTCGATCTGCGCGACGCGCAGAAGAAGGGCATGACCGTGCGCCCGATTCGCAACATGGTGAACCACGAGACCAACGAGGTGTTCTTCGAGGACTTCGAGGTCCCGGCCGAGAACCTGATCGGCGAGGAAGGGCAGGGCTTTCGCTACATCCTCGACGGGATGAATGCCGAACGCATCCTTATTGCCGCCGAGTGCATCGGCGACGGCTACTGGTTCATCGATCGCGCCCGCAGCTACGCCGGCGAGCGCGTGGTGTTCGATCGGCCGATCGGCAGGAACCAGGGCATCCAGTTTCCGATTGCGCGCGCCTACGCCAACGTCCGCGCCGCCGACCTGATGCGCTACGAGGCGGCGCGGCTGTTCGACGAGGGCCGGTCGGCGGGCGCCGAGGCCAACATGGCCAAGCTGCTGGCCGCCGACGCGTCATGGGAAGCGGCGAACGTCTGCCTGCAGACCTTCGGCGGCTTCGGCTTCGCGTCGGAGTACGATGTCGAGCGCAAGTTCAGGGAGACGAGGCTCTACCAGGTGGCGCCAATCTCGACGAATCTGATTTTGTCCTACATCGGCGAGCACGTGCTCGGCATGCCGAGGTCGTTCTGATGCCTGTCACACGGCTCACCCGCACCCAGTTGTTCGTGCCGGCATCGAAGCCGGCGATGATCGGGAAGGCGGCGGCGAGCGCCGCCGACGCCGTCTGCATCGACCTCGAGGATTCGGTGGCGCCGGCCGAGAAGGCCTCCAGCCGCGCCAACGTGATTCGGGCCCTGCAGGAGATCGACTTCGGCCGCCGCGTGCGGATGTTCCGCATCAACGCCCTGGATACGCCCTTCGCCTATCGCGATCTCGTCGACGTCGTCGAGGCCGCCGGCGGCCGCGTCGACGTGGTGATGGTGCCGAAAGTGGGCTCGGCCCGCGACGTGGAATTCGTCGACATGCTGCTGACGCAGATCGAGGCCGGCCTCCGGCTGGCCACCCCGATCGGCATCGAAGCGCAGATTGAAACCGCCGCCGGCTTCCTCAACGCCGCCGAGATCGCACGGGCGTCGACGCGGCTGGAGGCCCTCATCTTCGGCGCCGGCGACTACGCGGCCTCGATGCGCATGCCGTCGGCCGCCATCGGCGAGGCCGACGAGCACGACGCCATCTATCCCGGCCACCGCTGGCACGCGGTGATGCACACGATAGTCGCCGCCGCGCGGGCCAACGACCTGCGCTGTCTCGACGGTCCGTATGCCGCCTACCAGGACGCCGCCGGTCTGGCGCGAGCCTGTCGGATCGCGCTCGCGATGGGCTTCGACGGCAAGCAGTGCATCCACCCGTCGCAGCTCGACACCGTCAACGCGACGTTCACGCCGTCGCTCGAAGACGTCACCAGGGCGGCGGCGGTGCTGAAGGCCTACGAAACCGCCGCGGCTGCCGGCCAGGGCGCTGCCACGCACGAAGGGCGCATGATCGATGCGGCCAACCTCCGCATGGCGCGAACGATTCTCGAGCGCCATCGCCTCATCAGCCAGTGACTCCGTCTTCCGCGAGCCTGCCTCTGGAGGGCGTGCTCGTCGTTGCCGTCGAGCAGGCCGTCGCCGCGCCGTTCGCCAGCCGTCAACTCGCCGATCTGGGCGCGCGGGTCATCAAGATCGAGCGCCCGGGGACCGGCGACTTCGCGCGCGGCTACGATCGAACGGTCAAGGGGCTCGCCAGTCACTTCGTCTGGATCAACCGGACGAAGGAATCGCTGACGCTCGATCTGAAGCGGCCAGAAGGCGCCGACGCGTTGACACGGCTCATCGCCCGTGCCGACGTGCTGCTCCACAACCTCGCACCAGGGGCCATGGCGCGCCTCGGATTCGGCTCGGCGTTGCTGCACGAGCGCTACCCGCGCCTGGTCATCTGCGAGATTTCAGGCTACGGCACCGACGGTCCGTACCGCGACAAGAAGGCCTACGACCTGCTGGTGCAGAGCGAAGCCGGGCTGCTGTCGATCACCGGCACGCCCGATGCGCCGTCGAAGGTCGGCGTGTCGATTGCCGACATTGCGGCGGGGATGTACGCGTTCTCGGGGATTCTCGCCGCGCTCCTCCGCCGTGAGCGGACCGGCGCCGGTGCAGTGCTCGATGTCTCGATGTTCGACGCGCTCGCCGAGTGGATGGGATACCCGGCGTACTACACGGGGTATGGCGGTGTGCCGCTGCCGAGGACCGGCGCCGCGCACGCGGCCATTGCGCCCTACGGTCCCTACACGGCCGGCGACGGGAGGGTCGTCTACCTGGGGCTGCAGAACGAACGCGAGTGGGCGAGGTTCTGCGCCGACGTGCTCGGACGGCCGGACCTGGCCGCCGATCCACGGTTCGGCACGAACGCCGATCGCGTCGCGCATCGCGCCGAGCTCGACGCGCTGATCACCGCGGCGTTCGCGTCGCTTTCCGCGGAAGACGTGCTGCGCCGGCTCGACGCGGCACAGATCGCCAACGCGCGCATGAACAGCGTGCAGGAATTTCTCGAGCACCCGCAGCTCGTCGCGCGCGATCGCTGGCGGACCGTGCAGTCGCCGGCAGGACCGATCCGCGCGCTGCTGCCGCCCTTCGGGTTCGAGGACGCAGAACCCCGGATGGGGCCGATTCCCGGTGTCGGGGAGCACACAGAGGCCATCCTTGGTGAGCTGGGCTACGACGCGGCGACGATTGCTGCGTGGCGCCGGGCGGGGATCGTCTAGGTCGCAGGGAGCGCGGGGAGCGCGGAGGATTCCAAACGCGGGGAGCGCGGGGAGCGCAGGGAAATCGATCCGATCGCCGGCCGTTGGCCGGCGCCAGCAGCGGCGGTCTGTGAGAGCGCTGCGGGTGTCCACTCTCGCCCTCACGCGGCGGACCAGCCGCCGTCGATCGGGAGCACCGACCCGGTGATGTCTGCGCCCTCGGGCCCGCACAGAAACGCGATCAGCGACGCGACGTGATCGGCGGCGACGAACCGGCCGGTCGGCTGCCGGCCGGCGAAGAACCGCCGTTCGGCCTCCTCGCGTCCGACGCCCTCGGCCGCCATCACCTGGCGAAGCGCTTCTTCGTGAATGGGCGACTCGCTCGTGCCTGGACACACGGCGTTGCAGGTGACTCCATGCGCCACCGTCTCGAGCGCGACGGCGCGCGTGAGCCCGATCAGCGCCGTCTTGGTGGTCACGTAGCCGACGCGGTTCGGCGCGCCCCGCATCCCGTAGATCGACGAGACGTTGATGATGCGTCCCCAGCGGTTGCGCTTCATCGCCGGCACGAGCAGCCGGATCGTGTGGAACGCCGCCGACAGGTTCACGGCAATCGCTTCGTCCCACTCCGCCGTGCCGACGTTTTCGATCGGGCCGGCGTGACGGACGACGGCGTTGTTGATCAGGATGTCGATGACGCCGAACGCCTCGAGCGCGCTGGCCGCCATGCGCTCGATCTCGTCCGGCCGGCGCAGGTCGGCGCGGCAGTACAGCGTGCGCACGCCGCGCGCCTGCAGATCGCCGGCGATCGCGGCCGCCTCATCCGGCGGCTCCAGCCCGTTGAGGACGATGTGGCAGCCGGCGTCCGCCAGCCGCCGCGCCGCGGCAAGGCCGAGGCCGCGCAGCGAACCCGTGATCAGCGCGCTCCTGCCGGCGAGCGGTGCAGTTCCCATGATGGTGTATCGTACGCCTACTCGATTTTGATTTCAGGATCCTCGATGGTCGAACCGTCGGTGATTGCCGTGTGGTGATTGTCGATTGAATCACCAGTCACCGATCACCAGCGATTCGACAATCGAAGATCGGCAAATCGACAATTCAGAGGGCACCACGGTGGCAGTCAAAGAAGGCTGGAAGGGGAGAGTCTACGAAGACTTCGAGGTCGGCGACGTCTACGTCCATCCGCTGGGCCGGACGGTGCTGCCGGTCGACAACAGCTGGTTCACGCTGCTGACGCAGAACGTGAACCCGATCCACTTCGACCACGCCTACGCGGCGCAGACGGAGTTCGGCAAACCGCTCGTCGATTCGACGTTCACGCTGGCGCTGGTCACCGGACAGTCCACTATCGATCTCTCGTTCAACGTGATGGCCAATCTCGGCTGGGACGAGGTGCGGCTGCCCAACCCGCTGTTCGAAGGCGACACGGTCTACTCGCGCAGCGAGGTGCTCGAGAAGCGCGAATCCAAATCGCGGCCCAACGTCGGCATCGTCAAGGTGAAGACCACCGGGTTCAAGCAGGACGGGACGATCGTCATCGAGTTCCTGCGCACGTTCATGGTCTACAAACGCGGGCACGTGCCGCCGGGTGCCGCGGCGCGCATCCCCGAACCCAGGCGGTGACGCGCGACATCGATGTTGCCGTGCTCCGCGACACGGTCGCGCGGCTGATCGTCGAGGCCAACTACGTCATCCCGGCCGACATCCTCGACGCGCTCCGCGGAGCCGCCGCGCGCGAGGAGTCGCCGCTCGGGCGCCGCACGCTGGAACAGCTCGTGCGCAGCTATGAAGTGGCCGCCGCCGAGCGTGTCCCCGTCTGTCAGGACAGCGGCGTGGCCGTCGTCTTCCTCGAGATCGGCCAGGACGTGCACTGGATCAGCGGCTCGCTCCCCGACGCCATTCATGCCGGCATTCGTGAAGGGACGAAGACCGGCTATCTGCGCCGATCGGTGACGGGCGATCCGACGCGGCAGCTGAAGATGGCGGGAGAGCACGACGTCGCCGTCGTGCACGTCGACATCGTCCCGGGCGACGGCGTCCGTCTGACGGTGGCGTCGAAAGGCTTCGGCGCCGAGAACATGAGCGCCATGCGCATGCTGGTTCCCGCCGACGGCATCCCCGGCATCATCGACACCGTCGTCGACACCGTCGAGCGCGCCGGAGCCAATGCGTGTCCGCCGATCATCGTCGGCGTCGGCATCGGCGGCACGTTCGAGGCGTCGGCGCTGCTGGCGAAGAAGGCGGCGCTGCGAAATCTCACCGTTCGTCATCCGCGTCCGGATCTCGCGGCTCTCGAAGCGCGTCTGCTCGAGCGCGTGAATGCGCTGGGCATCGGACCGCAGGGGCTTGGCGGCCGCGTGACGGCGCTTGCCGTGAACGTCGAGGTGCTGCCGACGCACATCGCCGGGCTGCCGGTGGCCGTGAATCTCGGATGCCACTCGACGAGGCGCATGACGGTGGAGCTGTGAATTCGCACGCCGACGTCGTCCGCGTGGACTTCACGCGCGGGTTCTCCGAAGCCGATGCCGTCCGGCTTTCGGCGGGTGATGCCGTGGAGCTGACCGGACGCGTGCTGACGCTTCGCGACGCGAGCGCGGCGCGGCTGGCCGCGTCGATTGCGCAAGGCGAGCCGCTGCCCGTGTCGCTCGAGGGTCAGATTCTGTACGCCGTCGGACCGTCGCCGGCCAGGCCGGGGCAGATCATCGGCTCGGCCGGACCGACGACAACGGAGAGGATGGGACGGTACCTGCCGGCATTGTTCGAGGCCGGCGTGCGTGCGGTGATCGGGAAAGGCGAGCTGCACGGCCGCGACATGGCGGCGTTCACGGCACGGGGGGCGATCTACTTCGCCGCGATCGGCGGGCTTGGTGCGCTGCTCGCGAAACAGATCGCCGCGGCGACGGTCGTCGGCTGCGAGGATCTCGGGCCGGAGGCGCTGTATGCGCTGGACCTCGTGGCGTTTCCGGCGGTCGTGATCATCGACCGCGCGGGCCGCAACTTTCACGAGACCGCCCGCGCGCGATGGCGGCTGCCCTGAGTTCCGTCCGGAGAGCCTCTCGGGGGCCTACGCGGCCTGGCCGGGCGCCTGGCTGCTCATCGCCGCGAAGAACTCCATCATGCGATCGACGGCAAGGCGTGCGTCGGAGGCCGAGCGGAACACCTGCATGACCGAGCACCGCTCGTCCTGAATCTCGAGGATCCATCCCTTCCCGGTCTTCGAGATGGTGTAGCGGGGTGAGCTGGCCACAGCGGGCATGCTGGCTGCGCGGCAATACGCGTACCGGTCACGTTATGCGCCGGCCCGTGCAACCGCGCGCATGCCTCCGCCGGCCGGCGCTGGCGGGCTGACGAGTTCGCTGTCGGAATTTCGGATCGGTCAAGCGAGGTTCGGGGCCGGAAGCCACGAACCAGGGACCACCAACCACTAACCACCCACCAAGTCGACGACCCATTGCTCCAGTCCGGCTCGCGCCGCCGGATACCGCGCCAGCACCTCGGGGTCGTGTCCCGGGATGATGTGATCGGGTGAATCGGCCAGCCGTTTGAGCTTCGAGTAGCCCTCGAGCGTTTCGGCGACGCTGTAGGTGATTGGAAACACCCGGCCCTCGTTGACGTGTGAGTAGAGGTGCGTGGCGTCGGCGGCGAGGACGACGTGGCCGCGGCGAGTCTTCACGCGCACGCACTGCAGGCCTTTCGAGTGGCCGCCGATGTGGTGCAGCGTCAGTCCCGGCGCCAGCTGCTCGTCGCCGTCGTGGAACACGACCCGGCCGTCGAACACCTTCCGCACCATCGCCACGACATCGTCGACCTCGAACGGAATCCGCTGGTGGGCGTGGCACATGCAGCGGCCCGTGCCGTAGGCCATCTCGCGATCCTGCAGGTGATAGCGCGCCCGCGGAAAGAGGTCGTGGTTGCCGCAATGGTCGTAGTGCAGGTGGCTGATGATGACGTCCTTTACCTCGTCGGGGTCCACGCCGAGCGCCTTCAATCCCTCAGCGACCGGTTTCACGATGACCCGCCCGCGTCTGGCCGCCATCGCCTGATCGAAGCCGGTGTCCATCACGAACGTGCCGTGCGCGCCGCGAATCACCCAGACGAAGTAGGCGAGCGGCTCGGGGCCGTCGTGCGGATCGCCGCCGATGTAGTTCTCGTGTGCCGGGCGGTCGTGATGCCCGTAACGGACCGCAAAGACCTCGTAGAGATCGTTTTGCCCTGAGCCTGTCGAATCGGTCACGAGGGGCGATTCTACATAAAACTTCTCAGTATCAGTTCTGCAAGCCGGGGTGCGCTTCCGAACACGCCGCGACGTGGCGTATCATGCGCCGGCTCGTGAAGAACCGGCGAGATACGGCAAATTCGAGCCACGGCATCGTTCTTGGACACGTGCATCCCTCGGAGGGCATACCATGAAGCTATTCCGGCTGTTCACAGTGACGGCGGCGGCCGTGGCTTTGACGACGACGGCCTCGGCGCAGGGCAGGGGCGCAGGGCTCGCCAAGGCACCGCACACCGCGACATCGGCGCCGAAGACGGGCGGTCAGACGCACGCACCGAAGTCTGGTCCATCGACCGCTTCCGGCAAGTCGGCACACGCGGGCTCTGCGAAGACGACCGTCGCCTCCCCGGCGGGCAGCGACAAGTCCAGCAAGGGTCCGTCACACTCGAAGGCGTCGACCTCCACGACGTCGGGCAGCGGCTCGAGCGCGTCGACGTCCACGGGCGCGACGGCAGCGGCCGATGCGGTTCCACCGAACCCTGTCTCGATCAAGATCGCGAAAAACCCGGCCCAGCTCGCGAAGATCCAGCCGCAGCTCGACGCGCTCGGCTTGACGCTCGAAGCGGCGACCGCGGGCTTCCGCAATCAGGGGCAGTTCATCGCGGCATTGAACGCGGCGACGAACCGCAACCTCGATTTCGTCGCACTGAAGGAAGCAATGACCGTCGAGGGCCTGAGCCTCGGCCAGGCCGCGAAGAAGGTGGCGAACACTCCGCCGTCGGCCGAGACGCCGGAAGGCGATGCGGGCACGGGCTCGACCGGCACCGGGACTGGTCAGACGCAGTAGCTGGGCGCACTCGTGACACGTCGCATTCTTCCCTCGGCGATTGGTCTCCTCGTCGCCTTCGGTCTCCTGATGCCGGGCGCGGCATACGCGCAAGGCAATGGCAGGCCAAAGGGGCCCAAGAACCCGACCGCGGGTACGTCGACGCCGTCGTCCTCCGGGACGCCGGTGTCGGCCCCCACGGTATCGGTCACCGGATCGGAACCGGTGCCCGCGTTTTCTTCATTCCGCCAGTTCGGTACGTGGCTCGACGATGCCAGCTCGTCGTATCACGGCGACAGCTATGCGAGCCTTGGCGTCGGGTATTGGCACCTCGCCGACTCGAGTCAGATCAACGCGCCGATGCTCGGTATGGGCTGGGGCGTAACCGATCGGCTGCAGGTGAGCGCAAGCGTGCCGTTCTATTACACGAGTTACGCCGGCGCGACCGCTTCCGGACTCGACGACATGTACTTCGGCGCCAAGTACACGCTCATCGATCCGACGTTGACGCTGAGCGAATTCGGTCTTGCGGTGAATCCCGTCGTGGAAGTCCTCAGCGCAGGCAATCCTGACGGACGCGTGCACTTCGCGCTGCCGGTCAACGTTCAACTGCGGCGGGCGCCGTTCCGCATCTACGGATCGGCGGGCTATTTCACGCGAGGCTCGGTGTTCACGGGAGGTGCGCTCGAGTGGACAGGAGCCCGGATGATCCTGACTGGCTCGCTGACGCAGTCCTACTCCGTAAAAGAGGACCTGGTGCTCGACGCGAGCGGCATCGGCCGGCAGAACGTCAATGTCTCGGGAGCCGTCGCAGTACCGGTGACCGGAAGGATCGCGGCGTTCGTGAACGTCGGCCGCACGCTGACTCGAATCGACGCCGGCGGCACGAAGCTGGCGCTGAGCGGCGGCATCTCGGTTCGTTTCAGCGCGCCGACGTCGACGCCCTAGACGTGCGCCTTCGTCACGCGGTGAAGTCGCGCCCGCGCGTTTCCGGGCCCGACCACACCGCGATTCCGGCGAGGACGGCGGACGCAATCATCGCGATGCTCATGCCGTTCACCGCCGAGATGCCGCGGTCCTGCACGGCGCCCAGGACGTAGGGCATCGCCGCGCCCATCGCCGATCCCGCGTGGTAGCAGAACCCCGGACCGACGCCGCGCACGGCGGTGGGGAACCGTTCGACGGCATACGCAGGCGCCATCCCCCACACCCCCATCCCGAAGAACCCCATCGTCAGCGCGCCGAGCACGAGCGTGAGCGTGCTGCCGCCGTACAGGAAGAGCGGCAGCGACGCCGGTCCGAGAACGAGCGTTGCCGTGAACGCGCCGCGCCGGCCGAGCGACCCTTCCGACAATCGCCCCCAGCTCGCCGTCCCGAGGATGGCGCCGACGTTGAACGCGGCGAGGAACGGCAGCAGGTTCGTGCGGCCCGCGTCGCGCAGCACGGTGGGGTACCAGAAGTTCAGCGAGTAGTAGATGCACATGAACGATCCGATGACCAGCGTGGTCTGGATCGTCGTGCCGATCAGATCGCGCTGGAAGATGCGGACCAGCGAGAGCCCCGGTTCGCGCGCCGCCTCGCCGCTTTCCTGGAGACGACGCTGGCGTTCGAGCCAGACGGGGCTCTCCTGCACCCGGGCGCGAATCCAGAAGGTCAACAGCGCCGGGATGATGCAGACCCAGAACATCACGCGCCACGCGAGGTCGGGCGTGTCGCTGAAGAGGGGGTAGATGAACTGAAAGGCCGCGGCCGCGAGCAGGTAGCCCCAGTACCAGCCCCCCAGCAGCAGCCCCGATGCCAGACCGCGCAGCCGTGCCGGCCAGTGTTCGAGGACGAGCGGCATCCCGGCCGCCCACTCGCCGCCCATGCCGAGGCCGAACAGCGCCCGGACGGCGAACAGCACGGCGTAGGACGGTGCGAACCCGCTGAGAAATGCAAAAAGTGAGAACCATAGGACCGATAACATCAGGGGCAGCTTGCGTCCCCATCGGTCGGCGGCGGTGCCCGCGATGGTGCCCCCGACGAGCCGCATGATCAGCGTCACGGTGCCGAGCGCGCCGGCGAGCGCCCGGTCGATCGTGAAGCTCTTCTGGATGTCGACGATGATGAAGGCGAGGATGTTGAAGTCGAAGGAATCGACGATCCAGCCGAGAAAAACGGCCCAGAAGGCGCGCCACTGGTCGCGCGAGACCTGCCGGTACCACGGCAGGGCTTCCGCGGCGGGATCGACGGCCCGGGGAAGAGCGGACTCGGCTCTGGTCACGACCGCGCGATTCTAGGGTGCGCGGCGGGATTTGTCGAACGGGCGGTAGAATTCAAAGTCCCACAACAACTGCTTCTTCTGGAGTGCTCATGACACGCCTGACTGCTGCCGCGCCGGCCGGCATTGTGTTCTTTGCCTGGATGGAGGTGGGATCGGCTCAGCAGCCGCCATCCACGCTTCGCATCGCGGCAACGACGGTCAACGAGCTCCGCACCTGGGATCAATACGTGACGACACAGCTGCGTGGGGGCGATCTGCGTGTCGTCAGCGTCGAGCAGGATCCCTCGCTGCCGTCGCGGCGGGTGGAGCGGATGCAGCAGTATTACCAGGGCGTGCCGATCTTCGGGGCCGAGATCGTCCGCGACTCGCAGTCGGGTGTGGCACTGTCGATCTTCGGCGAGGTCCCGCAGACCTTCACGATCGAGACGCGTCCACTGCTCGACGCGGCTGCCGCGGAGAAAGTCGTCATGGGGATCGCCGGTGCCGGTGCCCGGCTGGTGCGGCGGATGGAGCTCACGATTCTGCCGATGAATGACAGCGCGCCGCGCCTTGCCTACAACGCCGTCGTCTCGACGCCGAACGATGTTTTCCGCGTGTTCGTCGATGCGAATACTGGCGCGCAGCTCCTGCGCTACACCGAGGTGCAGACGCAGTCCGCCATCGGCACGGGCGAGGGCCTCGTCGGCGGCACGAAGAAGATGTCAACGCGCAGTCAGGGCGGCGCCTTCGTCACCGACGATCAGCTTCGCCCTCCGGTGCTGCTCACGTATGACATGCGCGGCAACCTGAATCGCACGGTGAACGTCGCCTTCGGCGGCGCGCCGTTGTTTTCATCGGATCTCGCCGCAGATTCCGACAACGTCTGGACCGATATTCCGACGGTCGATGCCCACGCGTATGTCGGGTGGACCTACGACTACTTCTTCAAGCGGCACGGCCGGCGCGGGCTGGACAATCGCGATCGGCCGATCATCTCGCTCGTCAATGGCGCGCGGCGCGATGTCGGCCGTCTTGCGCCGCCGGATCTGTTCGGGCTCTTCGTCGTGAACGCGTTCTGGTGCGGCGAGTGCGGGCCCGGCGGAATCGGATTGATGTACTTCGGCAACGGATTCCCGCCGAGCCTGGTGTTGACCGACACGGGTCAGAACTGGTCGTATGTTGCCGGGTCCCTCGATGTCGTCGCGCATGAGCTGACGCACGGCGTGACCGAGTCTTCGTCGAACCTGATCCCCATGAACGAGTCAGGGGCGCTGAACGAATCGTTCTCCGACATCATGGGCACCGCCGTGGAGTTCTTTTTCCAGCCGCTGGGCGCGGGAATCGGTCAGGCCGACTTCCTGATAGCAGAGGATTCGGTTCGCACACCGTCGGGTGTCGGTCTGCAGGGACTGCGGTCGCTGATCAATCCGATGGCCTTCGGCGATCCGGATCACTACAGCATTCGCTACACCGGTTCGGATGACAACGGCGGCGTGCACACCAACTCCGGCATCGCGAACCACGCCTTCTTCCTCGCCGTCGCCGGCGGCACCAACCGCGTGTCGGGGCAGACGGTCACCGGCGTCGGACTGGCCAACATGGAGCAGATCGAGAAAGTCTTCTACCGCGCCTTCACGCTGTTGATGCCGGCCAATTCCACGTTTGCCACCGCGCGTGCCGCCACCATCCAGGCGGCGCGCGATCTCTACGGCCCCACCGGGCCCGTGGTCAACGCGGTCACCCAGGCCTGGAACGCCGTCGGCGTGAATTGAGGAGGTCGAGCATGCATCGCATCGCAGCCGCACTCGTGATCATCCTGCTCGGCGCCACCGCGGGCGCGCAGACGAGGCCCGTCCAGCCGCGCCCGGGTCGGCCGGCCCCACGCCCGGCGCAGCCGTTCGAACGCGTCTACATCTCGATCAACGGCGCTTTCCAGACCGGGGGCGAGGACTTCGCGGAAACCGTCACCTTCCGCGAGAACGCCGAGAACGGCACCTTCACCACCGATTACGACGTCAAGTCCGGCCCGGCGTACAATATCTCCGTTGGAGGCGCAGTCACGCGAGCGTTCGCGATTGGCGTCGGCGTGACGCGCTACTCGAGAAGCACGCCAACGGCGCTGTCGGCGTCGGTACCGCACCCGTTCTTCTTCAACCGGCCCCGCACGGTCGAGGGCGAGGTTGCCGGGCTGTCGCGCGAGGAGCTGGCCGTGCACGTGCAGGCGCGGGCGATGTTCTCGCCGCTGCCGAACATCCAGGCGATGATCTACGGCGGTCCGTCCTTCTTCACCGTCAGCCAGGGCATCGTCAACGACTTCGAGATCACCGAGGACTATCCCTACGACACGGCGGCCTTCAGCCGCGGCCTGACGACGGAGGTCGACGAATCGAAGCTGGGGTTCAACATCGGCGGCGACGTCGGCTACTTCTTCACGCGGCAGGTCGGCATCGGCGGAAGCGTGCAATGGTCGCGCGCGACCATCGATTTCCCGGCGTCGAGCGGCAACGCGTCGTTCGAGGTGAAGGCAGGCGGTCTGCAGGCGGGCGGCGGTCTGCGCCTGCGGTTCTGACGGGCTGACGGGGTCAGATCCTGACCCCGATCCGGCGACTCGGATCGATCGCCAGCCAGGCGAGCGCCCCGGCGAGATACACACCCGCGGTGACGTAGAGCGGGAGCGTCCACGACCCGAGACGGTCCACCATCAGGCCGACGACGACCGGGCCCACCAGCCCGCCGATGTTGCCGAACGTGTTCATGAAGCCCGTGACCACGCCGGCGTATCCCGGTGCCACGTCGAGGCACACCGCCCAGCACGCGCTCAGGGCGAAGTCGGCCGAGCCGAGCGCCAGCGCGAGCAGGAGCGCCTTCGCCACGGGCGACGGCACGAGAATCGACCCCAGGATCAACGCCGCGCACGTGCCGAACGCGGCGGCGCCGAGCATCACCCGTCCCACCCGCAGTCCGCGCGTCCGCGACAGCGCGTCGGTGCACCACCCGCCGGCGATGTTGGCGGCGCCGGCCAGCAGGAACGGCAGCGAGGAGAAGAATCCGCCGGCGAGCAGCGAGAACTTCAGCTCGTTCACCAGATACGTCGGCAGCCACGTGAAGTAGAAATACAGCCCGTAGCCGAACGTGAAGTACATCGCGCAGATGGCGTAGAGGTCGGGGCTGGTGAGTATCTGACGCCACGGCGTCGCCGCTTTCGATTCCACCGGCTCATCGTCCTGCCGGATCCAGGCCAGCTCGTCGGGGTGCACGTCGGGATGCTCGGAGGGTCGATCGCGATACGTCCGGTGCCAGACGATCGCCCAGACGATCCCGATCGCGCCAAAGACGACGAAGCTGGCGCGCCAGCCCCAGCGCTGGATCAGGAGCAGCGCCAGCGGCGCCGTGATCGCACCGCCCAGCCGCGACCCGAGGAACAGCACGCCGTTGGCCAGGCCGCGTTCGCGCGCCGGGAACCAGTGCGAGAAGCTCCGCACCGCGTTCGGAAACGCGCCCGCTTCGCCCGCGCCGAAGAGAAACCGGATCACGAGGAGCGACCGCAGGCCCTGCGCCGCGCCGGTCAGCATCGTGAACGCCGACCACCACAACACGATGCGCGTGAGCACCCGCCGCGGGCCGATGACGTCGCCGAGCCATCCGGAGGGCACCTCGAACAGCGAGTAGGCGAGCGTGAAGGCGCCGAACACCGCGCTCATCTGCACGAGGGTCAGCCCGAGGTCGTCGATGATGAACGGCGCCGCGACCGAGATGCAGACGCGGTCGAGGTAGGTGACGAGGGCGAGGAAGAACGTCATCCGCAGGACGCGGAAGCGGACTCCCGACCCGAACGCGGCCGACCCGCTCCTACTGAAGCTTGTCGAGACCTTCATTCAGCTCGATGGACGTGCCCCAGGGATCGGTGATGAACGCGATGCCGAGGCCGAACGCCTCGGACCTGCGATACGTGACGTTCAGCTTGATCCCCATCGCCTCCAGCTTCCTGCAGAACGCCTCGAGGTCCCTGACCTCGAAGCCGATGTGCTCGATGGATCGGCCGGTGGTGCCGGCGACCGGCTCCGGCGACGGCGAGAAGTTGAGCGCCACGCCCGGGAGATCGGCGACCAGGAAGGCGCCGCCGGCCGGACGCGGCTTCGCGCCGAACACCTTCTCGTACCACACGCGCATCTCGCTGGGCTGCGGGCCGAAGAAGTGTACGTGGTGAAGCGCGATGGGCGTGGTCTGCTGCCTGTTCTCCACCAGCTCCACCTTCACCTCGTCCGGCCCCATGACGAAGGCGATCGACGTGTTGGCGTTGATCGGCGCGATGTCGTCGATCACCTGCTGCGTCGGCGCGACCTCGGACCGCGTGATGATGGCGTAGCCTCCGGCCTTTACGCGGTCGAGCGTCCGTCGCAGGTCGGGCACCGAGAAGCCGATGTGGTTGACGGTCGTGCCCCTGCTCCCGCCGGTCGGCTTCTGGTTGCGGAAGAAGATGAACACGTTCGGGAACTTGACGACGTCGGCCTGCTGGGGGCCGAACTTGATGCGGGTGCCGCCGAGCGTGTCGGCGAAGAACCGCAGGTGAGCGGGAATGTCGCTCGCGGCAATGTGATGGTGGCCGTAGACGATCGGTCCGTCCTTCGCGGCCAGCAGCTGCGCCGACGCGCTGGACGCGAACCACAGGAGAACCACGAAGACGCAGACCGCACGAGTCATTCGAACGCCCTCACCACGAAGGTCTTTCCGAACCACGAAGGTCACGAAGCTCACGAAGGTCATGCGTCGCCTGGAACTGGCGAATTCGGGTTCCTTCGTGCTCGCGTGCGCGTCGTGGCTGTCAGTCGATGCCGAATGCAAGCAGCACGTTGCCGCCGTTGCCGACGAACCCGCCGTACCCCGAGTTGAAATAGAGCATCCCGCCCGAGACGATCGCGCCCGGGCCTTCGAGCCCTCCGCCGTTGGCTTTCACGCCGTTGACGGTCTCGAACTCCCTGTTGGTGTCGAAGGTCCAGAGGATCGTGCCGTCCTTCGTCGAGTAGGCGCGCATGCCGCCGTCGAGCGATCCGGAGAAGACCGCGCCCGGGATGACGGTGACCGCGGCGCCCTGGGAGGCGCGGCAGGTCGGGCGCGTGGTGTCGCACAGCCGTTCCTGCGGCTCGACGCTCCAGGCGAGCGCGCCGGTCGCGAGATTGATCGCCCGCATGCCGCCGGGCTTCGGCGACAGCAGATCGGAGACGCCGAAGTAGGCCTGCGTTTCGTCGACGGCGCCGCCCCACTGTCCGCCCAGGCCGCTGCCCTGGCCGATGCGGTACTGCCAGACGATCTCGCCCTCTCTGTCCGGATCGAGGGCGTAGGCCATGCCCGACTTCTGCGGCAGCACGAGCAGATCGCGGCCGTCGACCGTCGCGAGACTCGGCGAGGCGGAGAAGTCGAAGTCGGGCCCCATTCTGGCCGGGCAGTTGGGATTGTCGGGATTCTCCGGCTGGCAGCCGAGCGTCCAGTTGTCGTTCGGTACGGTCTGGTTCACCCACTTGATCGTGCCGGTCGCCATGTCAAGGGCGATCACGGCGTCGCTGGTCTTCTGCGAGGGATCGGCGTAGTTGTTGCCGGTGGCGATGTAGACCATGCCGCGCCTGGCGTCGACGGTCGGCGACGACCAGATGCCGGCGCCTGCCGGTCCCCACTGCTGCAGGCCTTCCTTGTTCGTGCCGCGCGGCTTCGGCTCGTCGATGGTGTAGGTCTTCCACAGCACGTTGCCGGTGTTGGCGTCGAGCGCCGAGAGGCTGCCGCGGAAGGTGCAGCACTCGTACTTCGGATTGCCGCCCTGGCCTTCCTCGTTGAGCCCCTGCACCGGCACGAAGAGCCTGCCGTCGTAATAGGTCGGCGCGCCCGTGATTGCGGCGGCGCGATGGTCGTCCACCTTGCGGATCCAGATCTGCTCGCCGGTGGCGGCATCCACGGCGTACGCGTTGGCGCGGTTGTCGCCGAAGAACACCGCGTAGCCCGAGCGGCCGCCGTTCCTGTACGGTCCCACCGACATCGCCGTGCGGACGCCCGCCTGCGCTCTGAAGGTCCAGTAGGTGCATCCGGTCTTCGGATCGAGCGCGTGGACTTCGCCATTCTCGCTCGCGACGAACAGGCGGCCGCCGGCAATCGTCGGCTGCGCGCGCGCCGAGGTCACGGTGTGGTAGCCGAACGCCCATTTCAGCTTCAGCTTCGGGATGTCGGCCGCGGTGAGCCCGCCGTCCTTCTGATAGCGCGTGTTGGCGACGCTGCCGCCCCATCCGTTCCATTCGCCGCTTGCCGCCGGGGCGCGCATCGGGGGAGTCGTCGCGCACCTGTTCACGACGACCGGAGGCGCGACCGGGGCGAACGGCTTGCCCGAGGCGTAGACTGACACCGCCCGCTGCTCGGCCTCCGACAGGCTGATCGCCTGGAGCTGCATGCGGCCGAGCGTGAGCGCGTTGAGAATCGCTTCCGGCGTCATCTGGCGGAGCGCCTGCGGCGTCGGCGCGGCGGTCTGGTTCCCGGCGTGGCAGCTGGCGCACGCGCGCTCGAACACGGCGGCGCCGTCGGGCTGTTGGGCCAGCGCCGGTACGGCGAGTGCGACGAGAAACGCCGCGATGACTGCGGCCTTCATGGATCCTCCGATGGCCGGTTCGACCGGCCGGCCGATCCAGCAGGGACCGGCCTTACCACCCAACACGAACCACCAGGCCGCCTTCGCGCTGTCGCGCTGCGGCGCCCCGGCCACGAACCAGCGAGCAGCTATCATACGCGGGAAGGAAAGGTGAGCGGCACATATCAGTTCCGCCGTGTAGGTCGGGCATCAGCGGCGGTGATTCTCGCCGTGATGGCGGCGGCTGCGCTGGTGTACGCGCAGGCGGCCGACCCGCCGATCACGTTTCGACTGATCGTGGTCAGCGCCCGGGACCGAGCCGAGGCGCTGCTCGCCGAGATCAGGGCGGGCGCGAGCTTCGAGGCGCTCGCGCGCACCGAGTCGTCCGATCCCTCGGCCGGTCAGGGCGGCCTGATCGGCCCGGTGGCCCTGTCGGAGCTTCGTGCCGAGCTGCGCGAGACGCTCCGCGATCTGCGCATCGGAGATGTGCACGGCGTGCTGGAGCTGCCGACGGGATACGCGATCGTGCAGCGGGTCGGCGACCCTCCGGCCATGTCGATGCGCGGCGGCGAGATTCTGGCCGTCGCCGCCGTCGGCGCCGTGCGTCCGACGCTCAGCGTCGACGGGTTCTCCGAAGCCAACGCCGCGCTCAACAGCATCGAGAAGCCCGAAGACTGGAATCAGAGCCCGCGCCGGATTTGCGAGCTGCGGCAGCGCGCAGTCGGCGACGTCACCGCCGCGCTCGCGCGTCGGCTTGGTCCCGAGCTCGCGCAGACGCGCGCCGAGTACTCGGCGCAGGAAGTCATGGAAGCCCACGTCGCGCTCGGGCAGCTGTATGCCTATCGGGGCGAGATGGCGCAGGCGATCGCGCAGTTCGAGGCCGCCCGCAGGATGGCGGAGACCGAGCTGCCGGCGGCGGTGCCCGACCTGCTCCAGAGCCTCGGCATCGCCCACCTGCACAAGGCGGAGATGGACAACGGTCTGTTTCATGCACCCGGCGATCGCTGCCTGCTCTCGGTGAGCGGCGGCGCCCCGCTTCAACGGCGCGCCGACTTCGACGCGGCGATGGGCTACTTCACCGGCCTGCTCGCCTCGCGCCCCGACGACATCGAAGCGCGATGGCTGATCAACGTCGGCCACATGGCGACCGGCGGCTATCCGGCGCTCGTGCCGCCGCAGCACGCCATCCCTCCCGCCGACTTCGCCTCACCGGAAGATGTCGGACGCTTCGTCGACGTCGCCGCGAAAGCGGGCGTGGACTCCTTCTCCCTCGCCGGCGGCGTCATCGTCGACGACTTCGACAACGACGGACAGCTCGAGATTCTGACGTCGAACTTCGACAGCTGCGGCCGGATGCAGCTGTTCGCGCGCGGGCCGGGCGGGACGTTCGTCGATCGCGCGGCGGCCGCCGGCCTCGGCGATCAGCTCGGCGGACTGAACCTGCTGCAGGCCGACTACGACAACGACGGGTGCCGGGACGTGCTCGTGCTGCGCGGCGGATGGGAGCTGGCGCAGCGGAAGTCGCTGCTGCGCAACAACTGCGACGGCACGTTCACCGATGTCACGGCGGCGAGCGGCCTGGCCCGCCCGGCGACGAGCACGCAGACGGCCGCGTGGGCCGACATCGACAACGACGGCTTCGTCGATCTGTTCGTCGGCAACGAGGACGCCCCGTCGCAGCTCTTCCGGAATCGCGGGGACGGCACGTTCGAGGACATCGCTCCCTCGGCGGGCGTCGCACGCACGGCGTTCACCAAGGCGGTGCACGCCGGCGACGTCGACAACGACGGCTTTCCCGATTTCTACGTGTCGAATCTGCGCGGCGTGAACTTCCTGTATCGCAACAATCGCGACCGGACCTTCACCGAGATGGCCGCGGAGGCAGGCGTGACGGGCGCCGATCGCGGCTTCCCGGCCTGGTTCTTCGACTATGACAACGACGGCTGGGACGATCTCTTCGTCAGCAGCTACTTCCTGTCGATCGAGGAGAACGCCCGTTCGTACATGCGTCTGCCGGTCAACGCCAAAACCCAGAAGCTCTACCGCAATCTGGGCAACGGACGCTTCGCCGACGTGACCGCGCAGACCGGCATGGCGAAAGTGTTGATGCCGATGGGGTCCAACTTCGGCGACATCGACAACGACGGATTCCTCGATGTGTACCTGGGCACCGGCAGCCCGTCGTACGGCGCGCTGCAGCCCAGCGTGCTGCTGCGCAACAGAGAGGGGAAGACGTTCGTCGACGTGACCGCCTCGTCCGGCACCGGCGAGATGCACAAGGGCCACGGGGTCGCATTCGCCGATCTCGACAACGACGGCGACGAGGAGATCGTGTTCAAGGTCGGCGGGGCGACGCCGGGCGACGCCCACGCCTTCCGCCTGTTCCAGAATCCCGGCCATGGCAACGACTGGCTCGGTGTGAAGCTGGTGGGCGTGAAGACCAATCGCGCGGCCATCGGCGCCCGCATCACCGTCACCGTGGAGCAGGCCGGCGGCGCCCGCCGGGTCATTCACCGGACGGTCAACAGCGGCGGCACCTTCGGCGCCTCGCCGCTGGAGCAGCACATCGGGCTCGGGAAGGCCGTGCGCATCGCCGAGCTCGAAGTGTTCTGGCCGGTGAGCAAGACGCGGCAGCGCTTCGCCGGGATCGGCACGAATCAGGTGATCGAGATTCGCGAGGGCGACGACCGTGTCACGCCGCTCGCGCGGAAGCCGTTGCCGCTGGGTGGTGGGCGATGAGAAAGCTGCTCTGCGCGTTGTGCCTCGTGCTCTGGGCATCGGGCATTGCCGACGTCCGCGCCGCCGACCGCGAATACGTCGTCAAGGGCATGGTGCTTCGCGTCGACGCCGCCAATCGGACGTTCGTCGTCTCGCACGAGAAGATCGCGGGCCTCATGGAGTCGATGATCATGCCGTTCGACGTCCGGGACGCGAAGGATCTGGATGACGTGGTGCCCGGCGCTCTCGTGGAGTTCACGCTCGTCGTCGGGGACAAGGCGGCCTACGCCACGAAGATCACGGTCCGGCGCTACCAGAGCGCGGAGCAGGATCCGCACACCGCGCGGCGGCTGGCGGTGATGCGGAAGATGGCGGGCCTTGCGACGCGGCCGCTCGAGCTCGGCGCGAAGGTGCCCGACTTCACGCTGATCGACCACACACGCCAGCCGGTGCGGCTGTCGAGCCTGATGGGCAGGGTGGTCGTGGTCAATTTCATCTACACGCGCTGCGCCCTGCCGCAGTTCTGCCTGCGCGTGACCAGCAACTTCGGGGTGCTGCAGAAGCGCTTCGCCCGGGAGCTGGGCAGGGACGTGGTGCTGCTGACGATCACCTTCGACCCGCAGCGCGACACGCCGGAGGCGCTGGCGGCGTACGCCGCGCAGTGGAATCCGGATCCGAAGACCTGGCACTTCCTGACCGGGCCCGTGAACGACGTCCGCAGGGTGTGCGCGCTGTTCGGCGTGGAGTACTTCCCGGATGAAGGCCTGATGAATCACTCGCTGCGCACGGCGGTGATCGATCGTTCGGGAAGGCTGGTGGCCAACATCGAAGGCAACAGCTACACGCCCGAGCAGCTTGGCGATCTCGTGTTCACAGTGGTTGGTGGTTGACGGCTGGTGGTGGTGGTCGGTGATGCAGTAAACGGCCGCCATCCACATGAACCACGAACTGCCTTCCAGCTCATCAGCAGCGAACCTCTTCGTTGACACTCGCATCGTTGCGCGATAGCGTCCCGAGTCTGTTTCTGTTGACGCGGAGCGCATATGAGTGACCGTCTGCTCGATCGCCTCAGTGCACTGTTGAAGAAGAAGCCGTGGTACGAGATGCCGCGTCTGCTGGCGATGGTGCGTCTCTCGGAGATGCGCACGGAGCTGCGCGAGAAGAATCTTCACGACACCGAAGAGCCGCCGCTGCAGCGCGCCGCCCCCGGCACCCCGCTCGATCCGGAGGCCCGCAACAGCCGGTCGGTCGACGGCAGCAACAACGATCTGCTCTATCCCGCGATGGGCTCCGTGGGCCGGCGCTTCGGCCGCAACGTTCCCCTCGAACACGCCGCACCCGACGCCGCGAACCTGATGAACCCGAGTCCGCGCGTGGTCAGCCGCGAGCTGATGACGCGCGAGCAGTTCCAGCCGGCGACGATTCTCAACCTGCTCGCCGCGTCGTGGATCCAGTTCCAGGTGCACGACTGGTTCGTGCACAAGCGCTCGAAGACCGAGTTCGCCGAGATTCCGCTCGCACCCGGCGACGACTGGGGTGAGCCGTCGATACGCGTGCCGCGGACGGAGCCGGATCCCGCTCCGCCGGGCAGCAGGCGTCCGCCCGCCTACGCCAACCTCAACAGCCACTGGTGGGACTGCTCGCAGCTGTACGGCTGCGACGCCGAGACGGCGCGCAAGGTCCGAACGATGATCGGCGGGAAGCTGAGGATCGAGCCGACCGGGCTGCTGCCCGTCGATCCCGAGACCGGCATCAGCATCAGCGGCTTCACCGACAACTGGTGGATCGGGCTGGCGATGCTCCACACGCTGTTCACGTGGGAGCACAACCACATCTGCGATCTGCTGGCGGCGCAGCATCCGACCTGGACCGACGAGCAGCTGTTCAACAAGGCGCGGCTGATCACGACGGCGCTGGTGGCCAGGATCCACACCGTCGAGTGGACGCCCGCAATCCTGCCGCATCCGGTCATCAAGACCGGCATGAACGCCAACTGGAGCGGCCTGCTCGAGGGCGACCTGCAGGACGCCATCGGTTTCATGGACGAGAGCGAGATCCTCGGCGGCATCGTCGGCTCGAAGGCCGATCACCATGCGGCGCCGTACTCGCTGACCGAGGAGTTCGTCGCCGTCTACCGCATGCACCCGCTGATGCCCGACGAGATCGTCTTCAAGTCGCTCGCCACGGGCCGTCCCCTCGAAACGGTGCCGCTCGAGGCGATGAGCGGGCGGCGGACGCCCGCGATCGCCGAGCGCATCACCATGCCGGATCAGTTCTACTCGTTCGGCGTCGCCCATCCCGGCGCGGTGACGCTGCACAACTATCCGCGAACGCTGCAGAACCTCCGCCGCGACAACGGCGAGCGTCTCGACCTGGCCGCGGTCGACATCTTCCGCGACCGGGAGCGCGGTGTGCCGCGCTACAACCAGTTCCGCGAGCTGTTCCACAAGCCGCCCGTGAAGTCGTTCGGCGAGCTGACCGACAACCCGGTCTGGCGCAGGCAGATCAAGGAGGTCTACAACGGCGACCTGGACAAGGTGGACCTGATGACCGGCCTGTATGCCGAGCCGCTGCCCGCCGGGTTCGGCTTCAGCGAGACCGCGTTCCGCGTGTTCGTCCTGATGGCGTCGCGCCGCCTGAAGAGCGATCGGTTCTTCACCGACGACTGGCGCCCCGAGGTCTACACCGAGTTCGGGCTGGACTATGTGAAGAAGAACTCGATGCTGACCGTCCTGCGCCGGCATCTGCCGCAGCTCGCCCCGGCGCTCGAGGGCGTGAGCAACGCATTTCAGCCGTGGAAGCCCGTCGCGGCGGCAGCGGCCGCGCCGGCCCGGGCCGGCGGCTCGCTCGATCATCTCGTCGGACTCTGATGGATAATCAGTCCCCGTAGAGCCGGCCCTTCCGGACCGGCCAGGCAGGCGTCAGAAAGGCGAGGCCCGTCCGGACGGACGGACGGGCCCTGCGACGAGGAGTCTCATGATCTCGCTCGAAGTCAACGGCAAACGCCACGACATCGACGTCAGCCCCGACATGCCGCTGCTCTGGGTCCTGCGCGACACGCTCGGGCTGACCGGCACGAAGTTCGGCTGCGGCCTCGGTCAGTGCGGCGCGTGCACGATTCACGTCGACGGCGCCGCGACGCGCGCGTGTCTGACCCCGGCGTCGGCGGCCGTCGGCAAGAAGATCACGACGATCGAAGGGTTGTCGCCGGACTGGTCGCATCCGCTGCAGCAGGCGTGGATTGCCGAGCAGGTGCCGCAGTGCGGCTACTGCCAGTCGGGGCAGATCATGACCGCCGCGGCGCTGCTGGCGAGGACGCCGAAGCCCACCGACGCCCAGATCGACAGCGCCATGCAGGGCAACATCTGCCGCTGCGGCACCTATCAGCGCATTCACCGCGCCATCAAGCGCGCGGCGCAGGTGTAAGGAGGTCGTCATGACGAAAGCCCTTTCGCGACGCACCTTCCTGAAGACGGCAACGGCCGCCGGCGGCGGCCTGATGGTCGGCGCATACCTGCCGCTCCGCGGCAGCTCGGTCGTCGACGCGGCCGGCAGCTTCGAGCCCAACATCTGGATCAGGATCAACGCCGACAACACCGTGCGCATCATGCTGACGATGCTGGAGATGGGGCAGGGTGTGATGACGTCGATGCCGATGCTCGTCGCCGAGGAGCTCGACTTCGACTGGTCGATGATCAGGACGGAGTGGGTAGGGGCCGATTCGCGATACGGCAATCCCAACTTCGGCGGGCAGCAGCTCACCGCCGGCAGCAACAGCGTGCGCGGCATGTGGAAGGTGCTGCGCGAAGCGGGCGCCGCGGCGCGCTCGATGCTCGTCACGGCCGCCGCAGAGACGTGGAACGTTCCCGAGCACACGCTGACGACCGACACGGGCGAGGTGATTCATCAGGCGAGCGGCCGGCGCCTGAAGTACGGCGCGCTGGTCGACAAGGCGGCAACGCTGCCGGTGCCCGCCAGGGTCACGCTGAAGGATTCGAAGGCGTTCAAGCTGCTCGGACAGTCGCTGCCGCGGCTCGACGTTCCCGAGAAGGTGAACGGCAAGGCCGAGTTCGGCATCGACGTGAAGCTGCCCGGCCTGCTCACCGCGCGCGTCGTGCGCTGTCCCGTGTTCGGCGGCAAGGTGGCCAGCTTCAACGCCGACAAGGCGAAGGCCGTCAAGGGCGTGACCCACGTCGTCCAGATCAGCAGCGGCATTGCCGTCGTGGCCGAGAACTACTGGGCCGCGTCGCAGGGGGCGCAGGCGCTGCAGGTGACCTGGGACGAGGGGCCGCTGGCCAGGCTCTCGAGCGCCGAGATCCGCAGGAAGCAGGAGGAGCTGGCGCAGAAGCCCGGCAAGGTGGCGCGCAACGACGGCGACGCCGAGGCCGCGCTCAATCCGCAGCGCTCGGGCCCCACTGGTCCGCCGGCGCGCACCTTCGAGCGCGTGTTCGAGGCGCCGTTCCTGGCGCACGCGTGCATGGAGCCGATGAACTGCACCGCCGACGTCAAGGCCGACAGCGTCGACGTCTACGTGCCGACGCAGGGTCAGACCGCGTCACAGCAGGCGGCGATGGCGGCGTCGAAGCTGCCCGCCGACAAGGTTCGCGTGCACCCCACTTACATGGGCGGCGGGTTCGGACGCCGCGGCGAAGCCGATTTCGTGATGGACGCCGTCGAGACGTCGAAAGCGGTCGGCAGACCCGTCAAGGTCGTATGGACGCGCGAGGACGATATGCAGCACGACTACTATCGTCCCGTCAGCTACGCGCGCATGTGGGGCGCCGTCGATGCCAACGGCAAGCCGACGGTGTTCATGCAGCGTCTCGTCCAGCAGTCGTTGATGAAGCGCATCGGCGGCCTGCCGCCGAACGGCATCGACTTCATCTCGCTCGACGGCGCCGCCAATCTGCCCTACGACATCCCCAACGTCCGGCTGGAGTACATCGAGTACGACCCCGGAATCCCGTTCGGCTTCTGGAGGTCGGTCGGCGCCTCGTTCCAGGGGTTCGCGGTCGAAGCGTTCATCGACGAGCTGGCCAAGGCCGCGGGGAAGGACCCGTATCTGTTCCGGCGCGATCTGCTGACGAAGCATCCGCGGCACCTTGCCGCGCTGAACCTGGCCGCCGAGAAGGCAGGGTGGGGCACGCCCGTGCCCGCCGGCCGCGGCCGCGGCATCGCGGTGATGGAGTGCTTCGGCAGCATTCTCAGCCAGGTCACCGAGGTGTCGGTCAACGCGCAGGGCAACGTGCGCGTGCACAAGGTGGTCTGCACCGTCGACTGCGGCTGGGTGATCAATCCCGACACCATCAAGGCCCAGATGGAGAGCGGCATCGTCTACGGCCTGAGCGCCGCGCTCAAGGGCGAGATCACGATCGACAAGGGCCGCGTCGTGCAGCGCCACTTCGGCGACTATCAGGTGATGCGGCACAACGAGATGCCCGAGATCGAGGTCCACATCGTCCCGAGCACCGCCGAGCCCGGCGGCATCGGCGAGCCGAGCACTGCGCTGGCGGCCGGATCGCTGGTGAACGCCGTCGCCGCGGCCACGGGCAAGCGGATCTACAAGCTGCCGATCAGGCCAGAGATGTTGAGAGGCTGAGCTGGTTGGTGGTTGGTGATTAGTGGTTGGTGGTTCGCCGGCCCGGGCGCCGTAACGCGGGGCACGAAGGCCGGCGTCGTAGCTCGTGGCGTGGTGGGGGAAACGTGATCGCAGTTGAACGGCCGACATGGATCCCGTGACCGCGAGCCGGGAACGAGCTTCCATCCACGAACCAGGAACCCCTGACCACCAACCCCTGACCACCAACCGGTTCACGCTGGCCGACATCGGCCCCGGCCTCCTCCTCGCCGCCACCGGCATCGGCGTCGGCGACATGGTGTCGTCGACAATTGCCGGCGCCGAGTACGGGCTGACGCTCGTCTGGGCCCTTGCCGCCGGGGTCGTCCTCAAGTTCGCGATCACCGAGGGTGCGGCGCGCTGGCAGCTCGGCACGGGCAGGACGCTGATGGAAGCGTGGCGCGATCACCTGCCGCGTGCGGCCGTCGTCGCGTTCTTCCTCTACTTCACGGTGTGGAGCTACTTCGTCTCCAGCGCGCTGGTGGCCGCGAGCGCGCTGGTGCCGGCGGCGGTGGTGCCGTCGGTGCCGCTGTCGGCGTGGGGATTCGTGCATGCCGTGGCGGCGTTCACGCTCGTCTGGTTCGGACGCTACGAGCGGTTTCTCTCGGTCATCAAGTGGTTCGTCGGCCTGAAGTTCGGCGCCGTGATCGGCTCGGTGCTGCTGATCCTGCTATGGTCGGGCGCCGACTGGTCGCAGGTCGGCGCGAAGGCGCCGTTCACCACGTCGTACACGCTGTCGCTGATCGGCGGCGTCGGCGGCACGGTGACGCTGCTGTCCTACGCCTACTGGATGCGTGAGGCCGGGTGGTCGGGGCCGGGCCGGGTCGGTTCGGCGCGCACCGACCTGACGCTCTCGTTCTGCCTGGTGTTCGTCTTCTGTTTCTCGATGATCTTCCTGGCGACGCAGATCAACTGGACCGGGCAGATTCTCGAGGAAGGGCCGCGTCTGTGCCTGCTGCTCGCGGATCGCATCGGCGAGGAGATCGGTCCGATCGGGCGGGCGGTGTTTCTGCTCGGCTTCTGGGGGGCGGCGTTCTCGTCGGTGCTCGGCGTCTTCCACGGCGTGCCGTTCCTGTTCGACGACCTCTTTCATCTCTGGCGACGCGAGCCGCCGTCGGGACAGCAGGGTGCCGCGTATCGCGTGTGGGCCGGCTATCTCACCCTCGCCGCGATCTCGGCGCTCGTGATCCGGCGTCCCGTCTGGCTCGTCTTCGCCTACACCGTCGTCGGCTCGCTGTTCTTCCCGTTCGTCATCTCGACTCTGCTGTGGCTGAACAATTCGCGCCACGCGCCCGTTGCGACGCGCAACAGCCGGCTGGTGAACGCAGTACTCGGCGCGGCGCTGATCCTCTATGCGTATCTCGCCGTCGAGTCGGTCGTTGGGTGATTGAAGTTTCTGGTCTCTGGTCTTAGGTCTTTGGTCCTTGGTCTACGGTGTTCTCACGAATCAGACCTCGGAGCCCAGGGCCCGGAGACCACCAGAGCCCAGAGCCCAGAGCCCAGAGACCAGATAGCATTGGTTCATTGGCTGATATCCCGCTCTCTGTTCTCGACCTGGTGCCGGTGCGCGCCGGCGTGTCGTCCACGGAAGCCCTGCAGGAAGCCGTCGATCTGGCGCGGCTCACCGAACGGCTCGGCTATCGGCGTTACTGGTTTGCCGAGCATCACGGCATGGCGAGCATTGCAAGCTCGTCGCCCGAGATCCTGATCGCGCACGTCGCGTCGCAGACGCGCCGGATCAGGGTCGGGTCCGGCGGCGTCATGCTGCCGAACCACGCGCCGCTGCGGATCGCGGAAGCCTTTCATACGCTGGCGGCCCTTCATCCCGGGCGCATCGACCTTGGTCTCGGGCGCGCGCCCGGCACGGATCCGGTCACCTCGCGCGCGCTGCGGCCTTTCGACGGCGAGCGGTTTCCCGAGCTGCTGGGCGAGCTGCTGTCGCTCTCGCGCGGCACCGAGCATCCCTTCACCGGCGTGCGCGTGGTGCCGGCGGACGTGCCGCTGCCGCCGATCTGGATCCTCGGCTCGAGCGGCGCGATGGCGTCGTTCGCCGGCTCGCTGGGCCTCGGCTACAGCTTCGCGCGGCACTTCAGTCCCAACCCGCCGCAGCCCGCGATCCGGGCGTACCGCCAGAGCTTCGTGCCCTCCGAGCAATTCTCCGCGCCGCACGTTATCCTCGGGGTGTCGGTGATTTGCGCGCCGACGGAGGAAGAAGCCGAGTACCACGCCGCGTCGACCGACCTCGCCTGGGTGCGGCTGCACCGGCGGGAGTTCACACCGTTGCCCAGCCCCGAGGAGGCGCTGGCCTACCGCTACTCGCCGCAGGAGCGGGTGATCGTCGAGGCCAACCGGCAGCGGCATTTCATCGGCACGCCGTTCAAGGTTGCGAGCACCCTCCGTCACTTGATCGACGATACCGGGGCCGACGAACTCATGGTCACGTCGATGATGTACGGCCGCGATGCACGTTTTCGCGCATACGAGCTGCTGGCCCGGGAATGGAAGCTGCGGTCAGACCAAGACACCTGATTTCGGTGACTTTCTGCCCACGCTGGGTGCGAACGGACACACCCTCCGGCGGGACACCCGCGGATTCCGCGACTTTACGGCCACCGAAGCCGGCAAGGATTTTGAGTAGGTGGCAGACGTGCTCAAGGTCGAACTGCATGCGCACACGGCGGACGACCCGGTCGACGCCATCCCACACACCACGACGCAGTTGATAGAACGGGCCGCGGAGCTCGGATACCACGCGCTCGCCCTGACGCTGCACGACCGGCAGCTCGATGTCTCGCGCTTTGCCTCGTTCGCGGCGGAGCGCGGCGTGACGCTGATTCCCGGGATCGAGCGCACCATCCAGGGCAAGCACGTCCTGCTCCTGAACTTCCGCCGCGGCGCCGAGGACGTAAAGACTTTCGAGGACCTGGCCAGGCTCAAGCAGCGCGAGCCGGGGCTGGTCGTTGCCCCTCACCCGTACTTCCCGGGCTCGACGTGCCTGCGCGGCCTGCTCGATCGGCATCGCGCGCTGTTCGACGCGGTCGAATACAACGGCATGTTCACGTCGACGCTGAACTTCAACATTCCGGCCGTGCGCTGGGCCCACATCAACGGCCGTCCGATGGTGGGCTGCGGCGACGTCCACCGCCTGCGTCAGCTCGGGACGACGTATTCGCTGGTCGATGCGGAGCCGGATGCCGACGAAATCTGCGCGGCGATTCGCGCCGGCAAGGTGCAGGTCGAAGCCGCGCCGCGCTCGTGGGCGTCGGCGATCGGCATCATGGCGGACCTGACGCTGTCCCAGGTCCTGCCCGCCGGCTTCTGGCAGCCGGCGCCGGAGCCGACGCCGCAGGTCGGGGCAAGGGGACTCACGCTGTCGGTGCAGGACGACTAACGGGCGGACCGACCGGCGACGCCCGCCGCCGGCGAGTCGATGTCGCGCGGCCAGCGCCGGAACACTCGAATTCCCGTCTTCTCGCATCGACGCGCGTAAGCGCCCTTGCGCCGGCAGGCGCGAGGATCATCGCATCGACACGCGTCGGTCCCCTTCCACCGTCTGCGACCACGAACCAGATAGACCAGATAGAATAGCCCCGTGGTCGTCACTGCCGAACTGACGCAACTGCTCCACGACGTGCTGACCAGCCGCGTCTACGACGTGGCCCGGGAGACGCCGCTGGATCCGGCACCGCGGCTGTCCGAGCGTCTCGACAACGAAGTCCTGCTCAAGCGCGAGGACCTTCAGCCGGTCTTCAGCTTCAAGCTGCGCGGCGCCTACAACCGCATTGCCCATCTCACGGAGCGGGAGCGCGCGCGGGGCATCATCGCGGCCAGCGCCGGCAACCATGCGCAGGGGGTGGCCTACTCGGCGCAGAAGCTGCGGCTGCGGGCGATCATCGTGATGCCGCAGACCACGCCGCGCATCAAGGTGGATGCGGTGAAGTCGATGGGGGCGGAGGTCGTCCTCGCCGGCGACAACTACGATCAGGCCAAGGCCCATTGCGACACGATCGTCGCCGAGACCGGGATGACGTTCATCCATCCCTTCGACGATCCGCTGGTCATCGCGGGGCAGGGGACGATTGGCGCCGAGATCCTGCGCCACAGCCAGGAGCGGCTCTCGGCCGTGTTCGTACCCGTCGGGGGCGGCGGGCTCATCGCCGGCATCGCGGGCTACATCAAGGCCCTGCGTCCCGACATCAAGATCATCGGCGTCGAGGCCTTCGAGGCCGACGCCATGTACCGGTCGCTCGCGCTGGGCCGCCGTGTCCAGCTCGATCACGTCGGGATCTTCGCCGACGGCGTGGCCGTGCGCGAAGTGGGCGAGCGCACGTTCTCGATCGCGCAGCAGACGGTGGACGAAGTGCTGCGCGTCACCAACGACGAGATCTGCGCGGCGATCAAGGACGTGTTCGACGACACGCGGACGGTGATGGAGCCGGCCGGTGCGCTGGCCGTTGCCGGCATGAAGACCTGGATCGAGCGCAACGGGGCGAGAAATCAATCGCTCGTCGCCGTCCTCAGCGGCGCCAACATCAACTTCGATCGGCTGCGCTTCGTCGCCGAGCGCGCCGAAGTGGGCGAGGCGCGCGAGACGCTGATTGCGATCACGCTGCCGGAGAAGCCGGGATCGTTCCAGAAGTTCTGCTCGGTGATCGGCCGGCGCACCGTCACCGAGTTCAACTACCGCCTCAGCGGCCGCCAGCAGGCCCACATCTTCGTCGGCTTCGCCACGCAGTCGCGGCAGGACGGCTCGGCGCTCATCGCCCAGCTCGCGGCGGCCGGCTACGAGACCGTCGACATGACCGACAACGAGCTGGCGAAGCTCCACGTGCGCCACATGGTCGGCGGCCACGCCCCCGAGGTGCGCAACGAGCGGCTCTGCCGCTTCGAGTTCCCCGAACGTCCCGGGGCGCTGGCGCAGTTCCTCGAAAAGCTCGGCGGCCGGTGGAACATCAGCCTGTTCCATTACCGCAACCACGGCGCGGATTACGGCCGCGTGCTTGCCGGCTTCGAGGTGGCGGACGACGATCTGCCTGCGTTCCAGACGTTTCTCGACGAGCTCGCGTATCCCTACACTCCGGAGTACGACAACCCCGCCTACAAGTTCTTCCTGGGATGACCAGAGAGGAGTTCATGGGCCTCGCGCTCGAGCAGGCCCGGCTGGGCGCCGCTGCGGGTGAGGTCCCGATCGGCGCCGTGCTGGTGGTCGACGACCAGGTCATCGCGGCGGCCTACAACCAGCCCATCGGCTCGGTCGATCCGACGGCGCACGCCGAAGTGCTGGTGCTGCGCGAGGCGGCGCGCGCCCTGGGCAACTACCGCCTGACCGGCGCCACCGTGTACGTCACGATCGAGCCGTGTCTCATGTGCGTGGGCGCGCTCGTGCACGCGCGTGTCCGTGAGGTGGTGTACGGCGCTACCGAGCCGAAGACCGGCGCGCTGGTGTCGGCGGTGCGCGCGCTGGAGTATCCGGGGCTCAATCACCGCTTTGCCGTCACAGGCGGCGTGCTCGAGATGGAGTGCCGGTCGGTGATCCAGAAGTTCTTCTGGGAAAGGCGCCGCACCGAGCGCGTCGACATCGACTCCTAGAACACGAGGAACGCCCATCGGGGTCATCGTGTCCTTCGTGCCGTGCCGCATGCGGCCCTCGTGGTTCAGCCGTTCGTGGTTTCGTGGTTCAACCCGGCGCGCGCACGCGGCGTTCGGCCTCGCCCAGCTTGAAGCGCGGCCCGATCAGGACCTCGCTGTCGGGGCCGGTGGAATAGGCGCGCCATGCGATCTCGCCGTTGTCGATGCGCAGGGCGGTCAGCCATCCGCGTACGCCCAGCTCGCCGCCGCTGTTGCCGACCAGGACCTTGTCGCGCGCGACGAACGGCGCCATGGTCATCGTCTCGCCCTTGTTGATGTCGCCCAGCTGGACGGCCCAGCGCGGCTTGCCGGTGGCGGCGTCGACGGCAACCGTGCGATTGTCGAGCGTGTTGAAGAAGACCGCGCCGTCGGCGTAGACGGCGCCGCGATTCACCACGTCGCAGCACGCGACGCCCTGCGCGGCGGCAAGCGGCTTGGGCTCGTACTTCCACTTCACCGGCGCGCCTGGTCTGGTCAGATCGAGCGCATAAAGCACGTTGGGGAACGGCGTGACGATGAACATCGTGCCGTCGACGACGAGCGGCGGGGCTTCGTGACCGCGCAGGTAGCCGGTCGAGAAGACGACCTTGGGACCGAGCTGCCGAATCGAGCTGCGAGTGATCTGATCGAGCGAGCTGAAGCGGGTGCCGGCCTCGTCCTTGCCCGGCCGGATCCAATCGCCGCTGTCGGCGGCCGTGCCCGCACCGCCGCGTTCCGTCACGAGCGATGGGCTTGGGGGCGTCGCCTCCACCTCGCGATCGGCCGCGTTCGTGCGCCCGCATCCAGAGGTAATCACGGCGAGAGCGACGGCACACATAGCCAGCGCACGCATGGTTGATTCGGCCCGCTTCCCGGCGAGGTCGAGGTTTGCGTCGTTGCGCGAAACAAGCCATGGCATCGAACGGCGCCGGTGGTCGAGGTTCGTGGTTACGCCAAGGCGGATTCGTCGTCTGACTCAGCCAGCGTCGTTCTCGCTAACGTCGAGCACTACTGGTCGCGCTCGACGGCTGGCTGCACGCGCACCGTGGCTGTGGCGCCGCGCGGTTCCTGCCAGGCTCGAGTCGGAGATCCGCGACAAGCTGGGCCTGCATCAACGAGCTTGTTTCCCCGGCCCCGACGGGCTGAGCCGTCGGCTCACGCGCTGCTGGAGGCGTGCGCACCGGCGAGGAGAGCAGCCCCTCCGGTAGAGGGGTATTCCCCTTGCATTACCGGTCGGTGATGAACGACCTTCGGCTCGCTGAGATGAACCACCTTCGGGTCGGCGATCGGATCGACGCGCTGGCGCGCATCGGACCGACATCGCTTCCGCTGTTGAGCGTGTACCTGAACACGGGCGTGAACGAGACCGGGCACACGACACACGACGTCTTCCTGCGCAAGGAATTCCGGCAACGGGCGAATACCTACCCGGAGCGGTCGCCGGAGCGCGAGAGCCTCGAGCGCGATCGCGAACGCATCGAGCGGTACCTCGCCGACGAACTGCAGCCGTCGACGCGCGGCGCGGCGTTCGTTGCCTGCTCGGGCACCGGTTTGTTCGAGGCGATTCAGGTGCCCGTTCCCTTCGCCCGGAACCGGCTGGTGGTGAGCGATCGCCCGCATCTGTATCCGCTGGTTCGTCTCGATGAGGCGTATCCCCGCTACGCGGCGCTGCTCGTCGACACGCACTCGGCGCGCATCTTCGTGTTCGGCACCGGTGCGATCCTCGCCAGCCTCGACGTGCAGAACCCGAAGACCAAGCACTTCAAGGCAGGCGGCTGGTCGCAGGCGCGTTTCCAGCGGCACGTCGAGAACCTGTACCTGCACCACGCGAAGGAAGTGGTGGAGCGGCTCGATCAGATCGTGTCGCCGGAAGGCATCGAGCACGTCGTGATTGCCGGCGACGAGGTCATCGTGCCGCTCCTGAAGGCCCAGCTTCCCGAGCGGTTGGCGGGGAAGATCGTCGACGTGCTGCGGCTCGACATCCGCTCACCGGAGCACAAGGTGCTCACCGCGACGCTCGAGGCGCTGCGCAGGAAGGACGAAGAGACCGACGAGGCCGTGGCCAGAGATCTGATCGACGAGTACCGTGCCGGCGGACTGGCCGTGGTCGGCCCCGAGCTCGTACGGGAGGCGCTCGAGCGCGGGCAGGTCGACACGCTGGTCATCACCGCCGAACCCGGGCGGCTGCGCGGAGCGGACGATGCCGCGAACGATCTCGTGACGCTGGCCAGGCAGACGGCGGCCAGCGTGCGCTTCATCGAGAACCCCGAGCTGCTCGCGGGCGTCGGCGGCGTCGGCGCGTCGCTGCGCTTTGCCCTGTGAGTGAGGTTTCGTCATGAGCAAACGCATCAACGTCAATCCCGATCACTACAAGCTCGCCGGGCGCGAGCGCCAGGGCGAGAACGTGATTCACGAGGTCGAACGACAGGAGGCCGCGCGCCTGCGCCGGGAAGAGGCGCGCGCCAGGCGTCAGCGGGCCGCCGGGATCAGCACGGCCGGGATCAGCAATCGCCTGTCAGGCGAGGACGAGGCGCGGAATCAGGCCGAGCATCCGCCGCGCGAGACCGAGGCACCGCCGCAGGATTCGGCGGACGCCGGCGAGGAGCTGCCCGCGGAATTTCCCGGTCTCCAGACCTCGGGCAAGGTGGGCATCAAGTCGATGGCGCAGAAGGACGCAGCGGCCCGGCACATCGACGAACCTGCGCCGCACGCGCAGAAAGTGGCCGGCGCATTCGGCCGCGAGGGGCAGGACCGCGAAAAGTGGACCAGCGGGCAGGACGCCGAAGCCGGACAGGAGAACGAGTAGGGGCGATCCGTTTCGAATCGCCCCGTCAGCCGTTACTGCGCCGCGGCGCGCCGCGTGCGCTTTCGCGTGCGCGCGGCCTTGCGCGCTGCCGCGCTGCGTGACTGCTTCGACCGGCGCCGCGCCGCCGTCTTCGCCTGGCGCGAGAGCGACTTGCGCGAGGCGGTGCCGCGCGGCTCACGCTTCAGCCGGCGCATCGACGCGCGGGAGCGTTTTGCCGACGGCCGCTTGCGGCTGCCTGCGCGCCGCCGCGCCGATCTGGCGCTGCGCCGGGTCGACTCGCTCGCGCTCGCCGGCGGAGCAGGCAGGTCGACGCCGGAGCGACGCGCCTTCGAGAGCCCGATGGCAACTGCCTGCTCGGCCGAGCGTGCGCCGTGCTCTCCCTCGCGCACGTGGTGAATCTCTTCGCGCACGAACTCGCCTGCCTGCGTGCTGGGCGATTTGCCCGCGCGCCTGTCGGCCTGTGCGCGCCGTAACGTTTCCTTCTCCGGCATGGTTACCCTCCTGGGCGCCGCGGTGACGCAACCTCAGTGCCACGTGATCGCAGCGGTGGTGGTTGGCCGCCGGCGTGCGGTTCCGTAAGATCACCTCATCGGCACGCGAATCTTTCTCCTGTCGCCCGCCAACCTCGGCGGCACGCGCGCGAAGCAGATCCTGTCGGACGCGGGTCGATCCGGGCTTGCGCAGCGTCTGCGCACGCCGCAAGGCGCGCCGCTCGGCGAGGTGTTCAGCTTCGTGAGCGGGCTCTACTTCCGCGGCAAGCTGGCGTATGCACGGCGATTCAGCCGGCCGCCCGACCCGGCCGATCCCGTGACCGCCGGCGGCGTGCTGGTGATCACGCCGAACGCCGGCCTGCGCGCGGCCGACGTGCTGGTCACGCTCGATTCGCTGCGGCGGTTTGCCGGCGAGCCGATCGATGTCGAGAACACGCGGTACCGCCGGCCGCTCGAGCGCAGCGCACGAACGGTGTTCGACGCGGTCGGGCCGGAGTGCGATGTCGTGCTGCTGGGCAGCATCGCATCAGGGAAATACGTGGAAGTGCTGCTGCCCATCTTCGGCGACCGGCTGCTGTTTCCCGTCTCGTTCGTCGGCCGCGGCGACATGAGCCGCGGCGGGCTCATGCTGCGCTGCGTCGACAGCGGATGCGAGCTCGACTATGTGCCGATCGCCGGGGCGGTGCGGAACGGCAAACGCCCGCCACGGCTCGCGCCGCGATGAAGCGCGTCCGCAACCCCCTGCCGGCCGCCGCTCCGCGCTCGCGCGTGCCGCACGCGTTCGTGCTCGACGCCCTCGAGCCGGTGTCGCCGGTCACCAGGCGCATGTTCGGCTGTCTCGCCGTCTATGTGAGAGACCAGATCGCCCTCATCCTGCGCGACCACCACGATCACCCCGCCGATAACGGCGTATGGCTGGCGACCAGCGCGGAGCATCACGACAGCCTGCGCCGCGAGTTCCCCAACATGCGCTCGATTCAGCTCTTCGGCACGCCGGTGACCAGCTGGCAGGTTCTGCCGCTCGACGCCCCCGATTTCGAGGAATCCGCGATGCGCGCGTGTGAGCTCGTACTGGCGCGCGATCCCCGCATCGGCAGAGTGCCCGCGCCCCCTCGCCGCACTACGGCTCGCTCGAAGACGACCGCGAAGAGGACTCCGCCGAAGACGGCGGGGAAGAAGGCTCCGGCGCCGGCGCGATCGGCGTCGCGGAAACGATGACGAACGACGAGGGTGGAAGTGCGGACGCGCCGACGACCGCAGGACGGACCGCCCATCTCAACAGCACCAGTCCAACCACGATCGCGGCGCTGCCGCTGGCGCCGCCCTCGATGCCGTAGGCGCCTCCGGTCAGCCACACGGGGCCCATGACCGATCCGTCGACCGGCCCGTCCGTGTCGAAGCCGCTGACGATCAGACCGTAGCCGACGGCGAGCACCAGGTTCCATCCCCAGTGGATGCCCCACACGAACCAGATCGATCGCGTGCGCAGGTAGGCGATCGCCAGGAGCGCGCCGATCCCCGCGGTATTGAAGGCCGCGAACATCGTCGAATTGGGGTTCGTCAGATGCGGCAGGCCGAACAGCACCGACAGCACGACGACTGCCGGCCAGGTGCCGATCGACTCGGTGAGGCGCTGGAACGGATATCCGCGAAACACGACCTCCTCGTGCAGCGCGGCAACCGCGAACAGCAGCAGCTGTGTGGCCGCGGCCAGCAGCATCGCGCCGCTCATCCGCCACGCGAACGTCGCCGTGCCGGGAAGCGCAATGAGGAGCACCGCCAGCGACACGAGAAGCGCGCCGAACACGAACCCGACGACGATGTGACGCGCAATGGGAACGGCCGTCGAAAACCCGATGTAGTCGAACGGGTGCGTCGCGTGATCGAGCACCACGCTCATCGTCACGAACAGGCTGACATTGATCGCCAGCACGATCGAGAACGCAATGACGGTCGCGGTGTCGGTCAGGTCGGTCGGCCGCAGGAGCAGCCCGACCAGCATCTGGCAGCTGAATGCCAGGGCGCCGGCGATGAGAAATCGCCAGATCGGACGCACGCGCCCATCGGGCAGCCGCAGCACGGGATGACCCATGCCGCGGATCCTATGTCAGAGCGTCTTCAGGTACTCGACGAGGTCGCTCTTCTGTTGCTCGGTCAGGTTCAGTCCAAACTGCCGGTCGTAGTGGTCGACCACGGCGGGCAGATCGGCGGCGCTGCCGTCATGGAAGTACGGGGGATGCTGCCACAGGCCGCGCAGCGGCGTGGTGCGATACCGCTTCGTTGCGCTTCTCTCGGCGTATGCCGGGTCGGTGCCGACTTCGCCTGGATCGTGAAGCAGCGGCATGCGGCGCGACGGCCCCTCCAGCACGTCGGTCAGCGTCCGTCCCTGGTGGCACGACGCGCAGCGCGCCTGATTGCGGAACAGCCTCCGGCCGCGGATCGCGGCGGCGCGATCGAAGCTGCCGCGCGGCGGGTCGGGCGTCTCCAGCGACAACTGGTACTCGAGCAGTTCGTCGAGCTTCGGCCGCACGAGATCGGGGGATTGTTTGATGACCAGCCCGATGCGCGGGTCGATGAACGTGCCCTTGCCGCCCATCTGGCCGATCCCGACGTAGGCATTCCAATACGAGATTGGGCCATCGCCCGTCACCGTCTCGAATCCTACGCCGCGAAGGCCGTAGATCGAGGGAATCACGACCGGCAGCGACGGGCTGTTCAACGGAATGAGATTGAGGCCATCGAACGCGTGATGGCGCGGGTCGTACTTCCCCGGCCCCCACGTCGAGAACTCCGCCTTGAGATCCTCGTCGAGCGCCGGCGAGAGCGCGAGGATCGCGCCGACATTCAGGTCGCGATTGGCCCATCCGTCCAGCCGGCGCCCGATCCCGGGCATCAGCGCATCGTCGACCGTCGAGTGGCAGAGCGCGCAGGTGATGCCGATGCTGGTCACCTGACCCGAATCGTCGACCTGTCCCTTGAGCCCGACGACCGCGTCGTTCCTTAGCAGCGCGATCGTCACCGCGGGATCGGTCAGATCGACCGTTCCGGCGCGCAGCGCCTGGATGATCTCGCGGGGCAGTGCCTCGACATCGACTTTCAGCCCGACGCCGAGCGCCGTGACCGGGTCGACGGTGGCGATCACCTCGTGCATGCGGAGGACATTGGTCCAGAGCTGCTCGTCGCCGAAGGTGTCGAACCGGAAGACCTCCCGGCCTCTTCGGACGTCCTTGCTGTCTGCGTGGGTGGGGATCTCGAGCGCGAGAGCGGCCGCGAACAGCGCGGCCGTGAGCGCAAATGCGCAGGTAACTGGACGGAGGTGGATGGGGGGCATGGCGTTCTCCTGCCCATGAGAGTGACCACCCCGAAAAAGGTGACGAAGCTGCCGGTCGCGCGGCCAGGGTGAGCGGACCCTTGGACTTTCTTCACGAATTCGCAAACGGCAGGCGTAATGCATGTACACGGCGCGGACACGCGCCATGCAGCCGGATTCCGCGCCTGTCGATCGGCCTCGCACGAGCACGAAGCACGTCGTTCAGCTGTTCGATTCGCGGGAAACGCTCGTGGACGGCGTGGCGAGGTTCTTCGCCGGAGCGCTCGCGGGTGACGCGCAGATGCTCGCGGTAATGGACCACGAGCGGTGGAACTCGGTGGCTATGCGACTGGCCTCACGCGGGTCGCCCGTGGACGACGCGCTTCGCTCCGGCCGGCTTATCGTTCGAAGCGCGACCGAGATGCTGAGTACCTTCATGGTCGACGGGGCACCGCGCCGGGAGCTGTTCCGCGCTTCGGTTGGCAGGCTCATTGCCCGGCTGTGCGAGAGCCCCGGCGGTTGTTCGTTATACGGCGAGATGGTGGACGTGCTGGCGGCGCAGGGGCAGTATGCCGCCGCGTGCGAGCTCGAGGAGCTCTGGTCCGAATTGGGCCGGCAGCATACGTTCACGCTGCGCTGTGGGTACATTTCGGGGAATTTCGGCGACCCGCGCAACGACGCCGACCTGCGCCGCATTTGTGCATCGCACGACAGGGTGCATACAGCGCCGGCCGACGTACTGGGATCGTTCCTCGTTCGCCGTATGGCGAAAGAGGGCTGAGCGTTCGTAAGCTCGATGCTCTATGCGCGCACACAATGCCCATGGGCCCGGCCTGAGTGGCCGGTCATCGACGTCCGGCACCGGGCTCTGGTGTGTCGCTCTCTGCCACCTCGAGCGTCGCACGCTACTCAGTCACTCCCCTTCATTTCCATAGGAACGCGTTCCCTGAGTGCCCGCGAGCGTTTCCGTCGTGGCCGTGGGTATACGGGTATAGCCGTGGGTATACGGGTATAATTGACTGTTCGCTAGCCGCCAGGCACGGAGAGGTACCGAAGTGGTCGTAACGGGGGCGCCTCGAAAGCGTCTTGTCGGGTAACCGGCACGTGGGTTCGAATCCCACCCTCTCCGCCATTCGATTCGCCTGACAACCCCGTCGGGGCGGGTTGCGCTCGCTCATGCAGGCCCCGTTCGAGTCGCTCTGATGGCCTGCCTGCGGTGAGCCAGCATCTCCTCACGGCAGGTCTTGGTCGCATTCCGGCTGCGGCAGGTCGTCGGGCTCGCTCAGCGCAGACGTCGCGCTCCCGAGCGGCCCTTGGGCTTCTTGCCTCCACCCCCCGTCGTTTGCCCGGGGGTGATGTTCAGCCTGAGCCTCAGGAGAGGACTCATTCGGGAAAGCCCGCCTGCATGGGCGAGCGTGACAGGTTGCTGCTCGGACGGGCCGTAAGGCGGCGGTTCGAACGGGGAATTATCTCGAGTCGTCGGCTGAGGGTTCGGAACGTTGCTCTCCTGCCGTTTCTAGTCGTGCAGATGACCATATCCGGCACGAATGTGGCAACGCAGGACAGTTCAAGGTCTGAAAGTCACAAGTGGACTCCGCCGGGTTCTCGCTCGACACGCTCGATAGTCTCGCGCTCGAAGCTCTACCCATCGCGCTCTGCGTGACCGACCGCGACGGCCGCCTCATCCGGTTCAACCGCTCAGCCGAAGAGTTGTGGGGCCGCCCGCCGGAGGCCGCCGACATCGCACGGGGCCCTGCGGCGGAGGCCATTCGAACCGGCACCACCGTTCGCGACGTCGTGCTGGTCGTCCAACGCGCCGACGGCAGCTCCGTTCTCACACGCGTCACGGCTTCGCCCATCGCCGATTCCAGCGGGACGACCGTGGCCGCGGTCAGCTCGTTCATCGAGCACACCGCCGACATCGACAACGACATCAACCGCGCTCGCCTCGCCGCCATTGTCGTGTCGTCCGAGGACGCGATCATCAGCAAGACGCTGGACGGCGTGATCGAATCGTGGAACACCGGCGCCGAGCGCGTCTTCGGCTTCACGGCGGAGGAAGCCATCGGCCAGCACATCTCGCTGATCATCCCGCCGGATCGACAGGAGGAAGAGGCCAGGGTGCTCGCGCGGCTGCGCCGCGGCGAGAAGATCGAGCACTTCGAGACCGTCCGCCGCGCCAAGGACGGGCGTCTCGTCGATGTGTCGATGAGCGTCTCCCCGATCAAGGGCTCGGACGGACGCATCGTCGGCGCGTCCCACGTCGCGCGCGATATCACCGAGAGGCGTCTGGCGGATGAAGCGTTGGCGCGAAGCCGCCGCCGCTATCAGCGCATCTTCGAGACCGCCAGCGTGTCGATCTGGGAGGAGGACTTCACCGCGGTCAGGGCGGCGCTCGACGACCTGCGCGCGGCGGGCGTTCGCGACTTCGCCCGCTACTTCGCCGAGCGCCCCGACGAAGTCGAGCGCTGCATGGGCCTGGTGCGCGTCGTCGACATCAACGAGACGACCGTGCGGATGTTCGGCGCGCAGGACAAACGCGCGCTGCTCGACTCGATCACGACGGTCTACACCGCGGAGGCGCGCGACGTCTTCGCGCGCGAGCTGGTGGCGCTCGCCGAAGGACAGACGACGTTCGAAGGCGAGTCGGTGCTGCGAACGCTGCGCGGCGGGCGCGTCGACGTCCTGGTCAGCATCACGTTCCCGGTCGCCGGCGAGCCCGCCGACAGCGTGCTGGTGACGCTGACCGACATCACGCTGCAGAAGCTCGCCGAACAGGCGCGGCGCGACAGCGAGGCTCTCTTCCACGAGATGGCCGATACCGCGCCCGCGATGCTGTGGATCAGCGATGCGACGGGGGCGTGGACGTTCCTGAGCCGGCAGTGGTACGAGCTGACCGGCCAGCAGCCCGAGAGCGCGTTTGGTCGGGGCTGGCTGGATGCCGTGCATCCCGACGATCGCGGCAGCGCCGCCGACGCGGTGTCCGAGGCGACCGCCGCGCGCCGCGCCTTCCAGTTCGAGTGCCGGCTGCTGCAGCCGGAAGCCGGCGAGCCGCGCTGGACGATCATCGCCGGACAGCCGCGCCGCGGCGTCGACGGCGAGTTCCTCGGATTCGTCGGCAGCGCCATCGACATCACCGATCGCCGCAAGGCCGAGGAGGTCGTCATCGAGGAGGTCCACGGGCGCGAGACGCTGTCGCGCGTCGGCGCCACGCTCGCCGCGGAGCTCGACCCCGACCGGCTGATCCAGTCGGCAATCGACGCCGCGACGGCCCTCACCGGCGCGCAGTGGGGAGTGTTCCTGTTCACCGCCGGCGACGAGAGCGGCGTCACCCACGAGCATCGTGCGGCGTCCGGGCTGCCGACCTCGGCCTTCGCCGAGGCGGCCTTCCCGGTCGGCGCCCCGCAGCGCCGCGCCGGCATCGTGCGCATCGACGATCTGACCGCTGTCGAGCCCGACTCGGGCGAGACGGGGCAGCGATGGCTGCCGCCGAACATGCCGGTACGGAGCTATCTGTCGGTGCCGGTGGTCTCGCGAACCGGCGACGTGCGAGGCGGCCTGGTGTTCGGCCACTCCCGCGCGGGTATGTTCCAGCCGAAGCACGAAACGCTGGCCAGCGGCATTGCGGCCTGGGCGGCGCTGGCGCTCGACAACGCCAGCCTCTACAAGGAGGCGCAGGAAGCCAATCGCGCCAAGGACGAATTCATCGCCACGCTGTCCCACGAGCTGCGCACGCCGCTCAACGCCATGCTCGGCTGGGCCCACATGCTGCGCGCCAACGTGCTGCCCCCGGAGACGCAGCGCCGCGCGCTCGAGACGCTCGAACGCAACGTGCGCACGCAGGCGCAGCTCGTCGACGACCTGCTCGACGTCTCGCGCATCGTCGCAGGCAAGCTGCACCTCAAGGGCGAGGACGTCGATCTCACGACCGTCGTGACGAGCGCCGCCGATACCGTGCGACCGGCGGCCGCGGCCAAGGGCATCTCGTTCCGCGTCGTCGCCGATCCGAACCGGCAGGTCATCGTCACCGGAGACGCGGATCGGCTGCGGCAGATTCTGTGGAACCTGCTCAACAACGCGGTGAAGTTCACGCCGCGGGGCGGACGCGTCGAAATCGAGCTGCAGTGCACGGAGAACACTGCCACAGTGTCGGTGAGCGACACCGGGCAGGGCATCCGTCCGGATTTCCTGGGCCATGTGTTCGAGCGCTTCCGCCAGGCGGACAGCACGGCCTCGCGGCGGCATGGCGGCCTCGGCCTGGGGCTCGCGATCGTGCGGCACCTCACCGAAGCGCACGGCGGATCGGTGTCCGTCGAGAGTCCCGGAGAGGGGCTGGGCGCCACCTTCACCGTGCAGCTGCCGGTTCGCGAAGTGCGGACCGGGCCGAAGAGCGGCGAGTGCGCCGAAGCGCGCGGGACCGCGCTGGCGGGGCTGCGCGTGCTGCTCGTCGACGACGAAACGGATACGCGCGAGGTGCTTCGGGTGCTGCTCGAGGTCCAGGGTGCCACTGTCATCACCGCATCGTCGGCCGGCGAGGCGCTCGACCTGTTGCGCCGCCATCCGACCGACGTGCTGCTGGCCGACATCGGCATGCCCGATCAGGACGGCTACGCCCTGATCGAGGCCGTGCGCGCGCTGCCCACCTCGGAGGCGATTGTGCCGGCGGTGGCGGTGACCGCCTACGTCAGCGCACGGGATCGCGCCCGCGCTTTCAAAGCCGGATACGGCTGGCACGTCGCCAAGCCCGTCGATCCGGAGCAGCTCATTGCCGCCGTCTCGGCCGCGGCCCGCAGCCACCCGTCGACATCGACGCAGCCGTCCTGAGGCGAGCGCCGTCGCGGACCTGATCCGGCTTCTCGCGCGATCGAGGCTCAGCCCTCGTGTCGTCCGCCCGGCAGAAACGGCAGCGCGGCCGGCTCGATTTCCATGGACACCGCGTGCGGCGTTCGCGTGTGGAGAAGCTGGTCGTCGATGTGCACGTCGGTCGAGCCGCGAATCTCGACCCGGCGCGCGCGGCACGGCGTGAGCGGGAGCGGCCGCTCGATGCCCTTCATCAACTGGCCGAGATAGTCGTCGAGCAGGCGGCGATGCGGCTCGGTGGCAATCACGACCGAAAACCAGCTGTCGGTGGGATCCGCATCGTTCGACAGCACGAGGTTGGGGCCGATCGAGGGCATGTTGAGCACCTCGACGAGCAGGAACTCGCCTTTCCGCTCCTCGCCGTCGAGCACCACGGTCCACGGCTGCGGTTCGAGCTGGGCGAGCACGTCGCGGAACGTGGACACCGCGTCCTCCGGCCGTGCCGTCGATGAACCCGTCTCCGCCTCCTGCTCCTCCGACATGGCCGCGGCGATGCCGGCCGGAATGAGCCCGGCGCCGACCGATTCGATGAAAATGCGCTCGCCCCACTCGCCGCGTGCGAAGCCGATATCGAGCAGCACCGGCGTCGCGTGTGCCCATCCCGCGATCAAGGCATCGAGCGGGCCGTCGCTCCTGAGACTCCGGGCAATGTTGTTGGCGGTGCCGAGCGGCAGAATCGCCAGCGGCAGCTTGCCTCCGGCGAGCACGCGCGCGGCCGCCGCCACCGTCCCATCCCCGCCCGCGGCGACCACGAGATCGGCGCCGCTGTCGAGGATACGGTCGATCCGGAATTCCGTGTCCACCACCCGCACGAGGCGGTGGCCGTGGCGCTCCAGCAGCGTGGTGATTTCCTTGACCGAGCTGCCGTCGCCGGCCTCCTCGTTGTGAACCAGTGCGACTCGCACAGCTGCCTGGATTGGTGAATTCAAGTTCCGGGCCTGACGGGCGGGCGGTTTGCACATGCACCGGCATGCGCATTCTGGTCTCCAACGACGATGGCGTGTACAGCCCAGGCATTCCGGTGCTCGCCGAGGCGGCCAGGCATTACGGGGAGGTGCGTATCGTTGCGCCGGATGTCGAGCGTTCGTCGGCGGGGCACGCCATCACGCACTCGCGTCCGTTGTCCTACCACAGGACGTTCATCCAGGGGTTCACGGCCTATCGCGTGAACGGCACGCCGGCCGACTGCGTGTCGCTCGGGGCCCATCAATGGGGCAAGGTGGACCTCGTCCTCTCGGGACTCAACATCGGTCTGAACCTGGGGAACTCCATCTGGCACTCCGGCACCGTCGCCGCGGCGCGTCAGGCGCTGCTGCTCGGTTTGCGCGGAATCGCGTTGAGCGCACCCGCGAGCGCCGAACCCGACTTCAACCCCTACATGCCGTGGATTCGCCGCGTGCTCGACACGCTGCTCGCCGAACCCGACCTGTGTCTGGTGAACGTCAACCTGCCGCGCGCGCCGCGCGGCATCATGTGGACGCGGGCGTCGGTGCGGCGCTACGACGGCAAGATCGTGCCGACGCAGGATCCGCAGGGACGCGAGCTGTTCTGGTTCGCCGTGCGGCCGATCGAAGGCGCCGAGGAGGGCACCGATCGCTGGGCGCTGGAGCGCGGCTGGGTCTCGCTGACGCCGCTGCGGCTCGATCTCACCGACGAGCGCCAGCTCGACGCGATGCGCCGCCGCAATCCGCTCGACGAGCCGATCGCCCGCGGCGTGGCGCCGCCGCCGTCGCCGGAGGCGGAACGGTCGGTGCGCGAAGATGAGTCCTCGGAGGCGCTCACCAAGGAGATCGACGAGCCCGTGGCGACCAGGCCGCCCGACAACCGGGCGTCATGACGCACGAGCCCGGGCGCCGGCCAGCTCGACGACCCGGCGCGTGAAGATGAAGATCTTGACCGGCGGCGAGCAGAAAGTAGGCAAGGCGGACCACAGCGGCCTCACGCCTTGACGAAGGTCGTGATCTTCCGCCGGGTCCGCTCCCGCAGCGAACACTCGCGCAGCTGGTCGGAGAGGGCTTCGAGGTCTGGAATGCCGGCGATGACGACGGTCGAGAGGTCGGGATCCGACGAGCGCAGGTGCAGCATCGGAGTGGCCGAGCATCCGCATCCCGAACGGGCGGTGAATGTCGAAGTCGTCGATGCGGAACAGCTCGACGCTGGCCTTGACCGTCGAGAACAGCCCGCGCTCGATCTGGATCCGCTGCGTCGTCAGGGTGTAGAGGACCGAGCGGCTCTTCAGCCAGTAGACCAGCCACCCGATGCCCAGGGTGAGCACGACGACCAGCCATTGACCGAGCGATGTGATCACGGCGGGGTTGCCCGCGAAGAGCACCCGCTCGACCTCCGCCTCCTTCGCGGCTTCGAACTCGACCAGATCGGTGTTGCAGAAGCGGCACTTGATCGCGGCGGCCTTGATCGTCTCCGCGCACACCGGGCACGCCTTGGTGTCGTCGCTCACGTCGCTCACGTCTCCCCCCTTCACACCCGCCGATCTCCGGACGGGGAACCGCCCCGCAGATTCTCGCCCATTCCGGCTCGACCGGTGAAGACTGCAGCAGGCCGTCCATAGCCGGGATACGGAGGGGCGTTCGAAATTGTTGCGGGCGCATGAGCGGCGCCATCGAGGTGCTGCGGAGTGTCGGAGGCGTCGGAGGTGAGGGGAGGGGAGGGGCGGCGCGTCGCGTGTCGCGCCGCGTGCTGGCGCAACAGCGACGCGCGTCATGCGCGGGCGCTCACCGCGTCGCGCTGCTCGAACGGAGGTTGCTCTTGATCATCTCGGCCTGCTCGAGATGCTGCTCGACGACCGGCAGCGTCTTCGCCGCGTAGGCTTTCAGATCCGGATCGGCGCCCGACTGCGACTCCTTGCGGAAATCGGACGCCACTTTGCGGTGGCCGTCGACCATCGCGTCGATGTACTCGCTGTCGAACTTCGAGCCGCTCATGTTCGAAAGCCGATCGGCGAGCTTCCTGTGCTCGGCGTCGATCCCGCTGGGCAGCGTCAGGTGCTTCTTCGAGGCGATCGTCTTCAGCTCGTCGAGCGACTTGCCGTGGTCGTCGATCATCCGCCTGGCGAACTGCTTGACCTCGTCGTTCATGGCCTTCTTGTGAGCGAGCTTGCCCAGCTCGACTTCGGCCATGTTGGCGTGCGCCGCTTTCATCGCGAACTCCGTGTCGGCGGATGCGCGCGACGACTCGTGCGCCGGCGTGGAGCCCTGCCGGGTCCCCGTCGACGACTGCTGCGCGAAGGCGGCGGCGGCAAACACCATCGCGAACACCAATGTCAGTGGAACTCTCATCTACACACCCCTTTGCTCTTCGTCACCCCGGACGTCGATTGATTACTGTCGCAAGGGGCGTACCTGTAGAAGGCCGAGGCTGACGGCAGTAGGCCGGCAGATTGCTCTGTCACGCGCCTGTCGTTGAGCGCGGTTCGTCGTCAGGCCGAGGTCTGCCGGCGCTGCGATCTCTGGAAGCATGCGACGCAGACGGTGTTTGGCGAAGGATCGGCCAGGGCGCGCTTCATGCTCGTGGGGGAACAGCCGGGCGACGCCGAGGACCGCGCCGGGCATCCGTTCGTCGGGCCGTCGGGGCAGCTGCTGCGCCGCGCGCTCGAGGAAGCCGGAATCGATCCTCGCGACGTGTATCTCACCAACGTCGTCAAGCACTTCAAGTGGGAGCCGCGCGGCAAGCGCCGGATCCACAAGAAGCCGCGCCACAGTGAGATCGAGGCGTGCCGCGTGTGGATCGATGCCGAGATCACGCTGGTGAAGCCGCGCGCGATCGTCGCGCTCGGCGCCACGGCCGCCGAAGCGCTGCTCGGCCCGAACGCGCGCGTGACGCGCGACCGGGCAAAGCCCTTCCCGTCGCCGCTCGCCCCGGTCGTCACCTTGACGGTGCATCCCTCGGCCATCCTGCGCGCGCCCGACTCGGAAACGCGGGCCGCCGAGCGCGCTCGCTTCGTCGAGGACTTGCGGGCGATCGCGGCGCTGGTGGAGCGGTGAGTCGGCGGCTCACCCGCGCGTCGCTCCGCCGATTTCCGGCTTCCGGCTTCGCGGAAAGCGGCGCGCTCGGCATGCTCGCACGCGGCCGCCACGCGGCATGCCATCAGCGGCAGTGCCGTGACAGGGCGTCATCAGCGACCGGACGCACGCCGGACCTGCCGGGCCGCCCGCCAGCCGCTGGCGAGTGCGCCGTGGACCGTGCCCGTCGCGCCCTCGATGTCGGTGGCCTCACCCGCGAAGAACAAGGTGCTGGAAAGCGGCCGTGCGAGCGCCGCCGGAGCCTCTGCGCCGCCGACCATCTGATACGAGTACGCGCCGCGCGCGAAGGGATCGTGCAGCCAGTCGTAGGTCCACGCCGCTTCGACCAGCGAGCGCATCCGCCGGCGGGTCAGACCTGAGTGGCCCGCGAGCACGCCGATCGCGCGTTCGACGATCGCGGACTGCGGCTGTCCGAGCAGACGCACCGCCGTCGGCCCGCCGCACCATCCGACCAGATACGGCGAGATCACCGGATACGTCGTCCACCACGTCGGGAATTCCCGCCCGGGCAGGTGAAGGAAGCTCATTCGCTCGACGTCATCGCCGGCATGCGCGTCCGCGAACCGCTCGCCGGCCCAGAACCGGTCGGCGAGACGCAGGACGACGCGGACTGCCGTGCCCATGGCGAGATTCGAGAGCGCCGGGGTCTTCGCGGCGAGCGGCGGGTCGAACGTGATGGCGCCGCGTTCACCGGCGGGCGCCTGCAGCACACCCAGCGGGACCGCCACGATTGCCGCACGGGCGCTGATCGGCTTTCGCCGCCCGACCTCCACTGTCACGCGTCCCGGCTTCCAGCGCACGGCGGTGACCGCCGCCGAGCGCGTGATGCGCGAGGCTATCGGTTTCGCAAGCCACTCGACCAGGCGTCCGTACCCCTCGAAGACGCGCGCGAGCCGGCGCTCCCGGATGTCCTCGGCGGGTGTGCCGCCTTCGGCGAGCGACCACGCGCTGACCCGGCGCGGATCGGCGGCGTGGAATCCCTCGACGTATCGCCGCGCCAGCGTTCGGTCCGCCACAGGCTGCCTCCCGCGCAGACGACGGAAGACATCGTCGAAGCTGCGGTCAGCCGTGCGCGCGGACTGGAGCGGACGCATCGCGCGATCGAGGCGATCCCAGAAGCCCGTGAGGCGGCGCCAGCGCGAGCGCGCCGCCTGCCACCGCGTGCCGCACACGTCGACGGTGGAGAGCGACGCTTCGGCGAGCAGGCGCTGCAGGTCCGGCGCCTGACCGTGGATGAACTCGGCGCCGAGCTCGATCGGCCGCTCGGTCGCCGGGTCGGTGAGCGTGAGAATGCGGCCGCCGATGCGGTCTCGTGCTTCGAGAACTTCGACGTCAACGCCGGCCGCGTGAAGCGCACGCGCGGCGGCGAGCCCGGCTGCGCCGGCGCCGATCACGACGACCACGCCTTCACGATAGCATCGCCCCGGTGCCGGTATCGCGAACGATCACCCGGGGCGGCGTCGACAGGCCGCCCCGGATGCGAGGCTCAGCTAGAGAGCTGATCACGTAAGCGGCCGGGGCGCGGCCGGGATCGACTTGGTGATCGGCCTGTGATCTGATGGAGGTCCATGCAGACCTCTATTCGCTGGGTGTGTCCGACCGAGCTAACGGCCGATG
>Ga0209172_10000304_pt1 | contig 140620 bp, 115 predicted proteins | sample LarsenN4metaG_FD_184113 | JGI IMG/M metagenome (GOLD analysis project Ga0209172, IMG submission 184113) | Hot spring sediment bacterial and archeal communities from British Columbia, Canada, to study Microbial Dark Matter (Phase II) - Larsen... ...
CTTCCACGAACCGGTCCAGGATCTTCCCCTTCTCCCGCTTCCGAGCTCTCCGATACCCCGCCGCAAACGCCTTCGTCACCGCACGCCTTTCGCCCATCGTCAGCCTCATCCTGGAGCACCCCTCCTTGCGGGGGCGGCGCCCCTCCACTTGTTTACTTCCTTTCGGCAAGATTCTTAGGTGAGGCAACGAATCCATTTCGGAAAGAAATTAGCTGAGGCAAGTCGCCCCCTTGACACGCGCCGCCGCGGGCTCTACTCTCGGTTCGCATTGGAGGGACCCTAGTGCGACCAAACCGTGCCCGTCTTCCGTTTTTCTACAATTATCGGACCCAGGGGCCGGGCGCGCGCGCCGGGAGAGCCTCCCTCTAGGCCCGACCCGAATCGCGAGCCACCGGCCCACCGGAAACGGTGGGCCGTTTTGTTTTTCCGGCGGAACCGAAGGATGTGCATCATGCCTGTCCAAGATCTTTTTGCGCGTCTTATGCTGCCTGCCTTCCGGAGCGAAGCGGAGGAAGGCGCGTCCCGGCGCCGGTGGGCCGAGTGCAAGGAAGCCGAGGCGGCCGCGACGCAGGCGTACTGGGATGTACGTCGAGGAGCTGGCCGCCGAAGGCTGACGCCTCAATCGGTCCGGCGCCGCCGGCGCAACGCCAGAGGAGGGGGGAGGGGCATTCCAGCTCGAGGCCGGGCCTGGAGCCCGAAGGGCGGCGGAGGGGCTGGGCACGGGGCGCGGGCACGCGGGCATGGACGCGCCCGGACCAGGTCCTCCGTGCCGCGCCAAGGGCGCGGCCAGCGCCCGGCCGACGTTCGAAGGAGACACGCTGATTTATTTTGGACACGCATGGAGGTGCATCATGGAAGGCGGCGGAACCTCTGGATCGGCGGTTTTCAAGGCCCTGGACCGGAAAAGGAGGGCCATCGAGGGCGTGGACGCGGAGATCCTCTCCCTGCTGGGGAGGAGAATGGAGCTCGCCCGCTCCATCGGCCGGATCAAGAGCCGCCACCGGATCCCCCTGAGAAACTTCGAGGTGGAGGCCCAAGTGGAGCGGCGCCTGACCGGCCTCGCGGAGGAATCCGGACAGGGCGGAACCATGGGAAAGAACCTGGCCCGATTCCTCATCGGCGCCTCGCTGGAAGCCCAGGCGCCCTTCCTGGACGCGGCCTACGCGGGGGAAAGGCTACGGATCCTCGTGGTGGGGGGCGCGGGGGGTATGGGGCGCTGGATGGGGCGCTTCCTGAACGGCCAGGGACACGCCGTGCGCGTATACGATCCGGGGCCGGGCAAGACGCCTCACCGCCGCGTTCGAACCCCGGGCCCTTCGGTGAAGTGGGCCGATCTGGTTCTCGTCTCGGTCCCCATGGACGCCTGCGGCTCCGTGCTGCGGGATCTGGCCGACCTGAAACCCCGAGGCGTGGTGGCCGAACTGTGCAGCCTGAAGACCCACCTCGTCCCCGTTCTGGAGGACTTGCGGCGGCGAGGCGTTCGGACCGCGTCCTTCCACCCCATGTTCGGCCCGTCCGCCGCGACCCTCAGCGACAAGAAGGTCCTCTTCTGCCGGCACGGCCGGCCCGAGGACGTGGCCCTGGTGAGAGGGCTCTTTGAATCCACGAGCGCCCTTCTCCTCGACGTGGACCTGGCCGAACACGACCTCCTCATGGCCCGGGTTCTGGGCCTCGTTCACCTGGCCAACCTCGCCCTGGCCCGAGCCCTATTGAAAAGCGGCACACCGTTCCGGAGATTGAGAGAAGCGGAGGGCGTGACCTTCCACAGGCAGGTGGCCACCACCGAGGAGGTGGTGAGCGAGAACCCTGCGCTGTATTTTCAGATTCAGAAGCGGAATCCCCTCTCGGAGGAGGTGGCCAGGGACCTGGGCGAGGCGCTGGATGAAATCCGCCGTTGCGTCCGGACGGGCGATGGCGGGGCCTTCGAGGCCCTCATGGCGGACTGCCGCAGGTACTTCGAAGGCGAGGCCGTTTGACAAGAGCGGGATCGTTGGCCTATGATTCCTCCGTCGGGAGGTTTGCATGCGCGGCACGTCGTCCCTTACCGTCCAGCTTTATTGGTGGCACGAGGGGCCGGGTGCGCGCGCGGGCGAGGCCTTCGTCTAGGCCCGGACCCTACGGCGAGCACCCAGGCCCACCGGAGACGGTGGGCCTTTTTGTTTGTCCGGCGAGGCCGGGGAAGGAGAGCAAATGGGCGGCAACGGTCGAAACTCGGCGGCGGGCCGGCGGACGCCGGCGGTTCTGCGCTTCCCCGCGGACCTCACGACGCCCGTTCGCGCGTTCCTGGCCCTCGCGTCTCCAGAGGGGGAATCCTTCCTTCTAGAGTCGGTGGCCGGGGGCGAGTCGCAGGCGAGGTACTCCTTTCTCGGCTTCGGACCCTCGGAGGTCTTCGAGGCGGGAAGGAGCGCGCGACTGCGCCGCGGGAAGGATGTGCAGGATCTCCACGGAAACCCGTCCGAGGCTCTGGCGCGCTGGGTAGAAGGTTTCACGGGTCCGGCCGAGGGTCTTCCGGCGCCTTTCCTGGGAGGCGCCGTGGGATGGATGGACTTCTCGTCCTTCGCTTACTACGAACCGAACCTCGATTCCGCCTTTCCTGGGGCGCGGGACCCTCGCGCGGTGTTCGGCTTCTTCACCGAGGGGCTCGTCTTGGACCACCTCAAACAAGAAGGGTTCCTCTACCGCCTTCCCGAGGACGGCGAGACGCCCGGCGATGCTTCCACCCGTCTGCGGGACCTCCTGAGGCGCCTGGAGGGCGCCGTTCCCGCGCCGTCGGAGCGGGGAAGGTGGAGGCTCGAACGGGAGCCGGACCGCGGGCGCTTCTCCCGTAACCTGGAGGACGTGCGGGAGGCCATCCTGGCGGGAGACGCCTACCAGGTTGTCGTCTCGGAGCCCTTCGAGGGGACGTACGATGGGGATCCCTTCGGCGTCTACCGCCGCCTCCGCCGCTTGAACCCCTCGCCCTACCACTTCTACATCTCCCTGGCGGGCCGGCAGGTGGTGGGCGCCTCCCCCGAGATGCTCGTTCGCGTCCAGGGCGGGACGGTGTCCACGGTGCCCATCGCGGGGACGCGCCGACGGGGAGCCACCGCCGAAGAGGACCTGCGCCTCGAAAGGGACCTCCTCGCGGACCCGAAGGAGCTCGCCGAGCACGCCATGCTCGTGGACCTCGCCCGAAACGACCTGGGCCGCGCCTGCGAACCCGGCAGCGTGGAGGTGCCCGTTCAGGCGGCGGTGGAGCGTTTCAGCCACGTCATGCACATCACGTCCGAGGTGCAGGGACGGCTCGCCCCCGGGCGCACGGCCCTGGACGCCCTGGGGGCGGCCTTTCCCGCGGGCACCGTGAGCGGAGCGCCCAAGATCCGCGCCGCGCAGATTCTCTCCCGGCTGGAAGGCGAGGATCGGGGCCTCTACGGTGGGGCGGCGGGGGTGATGGACCCCGCGGGCAACCTGGAACTGTGCATCGCCATCCGCACGCTGGAGTTCGAGGGCAGGCGCGTGCGCTTCCGGTCCGGGGCGGGCATCGTGGCCGATTCGCGCGAGGAAGCCGAGTGGGACGAGATTCACCAGAAGGCGGCCGCGGCCCTCTCCGCGCTGGCGGGGGAGTAGGAGGAAAGCATGGTTTCGGATTTTGGATTTGGGATATCGGATTCTGGATTTCGCGAGGCGCCGAGACGGCCTCGTCCCGGTGACCCCTCATTCGCCCGGCCTCTCGGCATTTCCTCCTTCCGGCATCTCCTCCCATCGGAATCTCCCAATCTCGGCCTCCCGCGAAGCGCCCCCGAAGGAGACACCCCATGATCCTGTTCGTGGACAACTACGATTCCTTCACCTACAACCTCGTCTCCATGATGGGGGCCTTGGAGCCCCGGTTGAAGGTCCTGCGAAACGACGCGGTGAGCGAGGAGGACGTGAGGGCCCTCCGACCGTGGGGGATCGTCCTTTCCCCCGGACCGGGCCGGCCCGAAGAATCGGGGGTGTGCCCCCGGCTCGTGAAGGCCTTCGCCGCCGAGATCCCCATCCTGGGCGTTTGCCTGGGCCACCAGGTCATCGTGGAGGCATTCGGCGGGCGGGTGGAGCGGGCCCCGGCGCCCGTGCACGGCAAGGCTTCGCCCGTGGTCCACGACGGTACCGGCCTCCTGGCGGGGATTCCCAGTCCGTTTCCCGCTGGACGGTACCACTCGCTGGCGGCGGCGGCCGATTCGATCCCGCCCTGCCTGACCGTGCAAGCCACGACTCCCGACGGGGTGGTCATGGCGGCGCGTCACGTCGAGCACCCGTGCCACGGGGTGCAATTTCATCCCGAATCCATTCTGACCCCCGAGGGGGTGCATCTCCTCCGCAATTTCGTGACCTTGTGCCGGGAGGCGGCCCATGCGTAAGGAACTCCTATCCAAGGTGACCTCCGGATGCCGTCTCGACCGGAACGAGGCGCTGGAGGCCGGGCTGGATCTCGCCCAGGGGCGAACGGAGCCTCTGGTGACGGCGGCTTTCCTCGGGGCCCTCGCGGCCAGGGGGGAAACGGCCGAGGAGCTGGCGGGGCTCGCGGAGGCCTTCCGGCGGAGCGTGCGGCCCTTTCCCAGCCATCCCGAGGCGGTGGACACGTGCGGAACGGGCGGGGACGGCCGGGGGACCCACAACCTGAGCACGGCGGCCGCCCTCGTCGCGGCGAGCCTGGGCGCGACGGTGGCCAAGCACGGCAACCGAAGCGTATCGAGCGCCTGCGGCTCGGCGGACGTCCTCTCGGCCCTCGGGTATCCCGTGGAAGAATCCCCCGAGGAGGCCCACGCGCGCCTCCTGCGCCACGGCTTCGCCTTCCTCTTCGCCCCCCTCTACCATCCCGCCATGGCCCACGTCGCTCCCGTCCGCCGGGCCATGGGCGTGCGGACGATCTTCAACCTTCTCGGTCCCCTGCTGAACCCGGCGGGGGTCGCCCGGCAGGTGGTGGGCGTTTTCGACGGCGGACGCCTGAACCTCGTGGCCGACAGCCTCGGAGCCCTCGGCGCCGAACGGGCGTTGGTGATCCACGGGGCGGGCGGGTACGACGAGGCCGTCCTGCACGGTGCGGTCAGCGTGGTGGAGCGCCGCCAAGACACGAGCTTCGCCTACGAGGTGGGGCCCTCCGACTTCGGCTTGCCCGAAGGGTCGGAAGGGGACCTTCGGGGGGGAGGCCCCGAGGAGAACGCCGGCGCCCTGTCGGACCTCCTGGACGGGCGAGGCCCTTCGGGACTGCGGGCGGCGGTGGCCGCCAACACGGCCCTCGTCCTGCGGGCGGCGGGCGCCTGCGAGGACCTGCGGGAGGGTGCGGGGAGCGCGCTGGAGGCCATGGGTACGGGGCGCGCGGGACGCTTCCTGCGGGGCCTCATGGGCGATGGAGGCGAGGCGCGCGATGCACGGGCTTCTTGAAGAAATCGTGCGTTCTCGGAGGAAACGCGTCCAACGAGACGCCATGGAGGAGGAGCGGGGCGAGCCACGCATCCTCCGTCCACAGGATCCTTGGGCAAGAAATGTGGCAATCCAAGACCTGACCCCATTTCTGATCGCGGAGGTGAAGAGGGCGTCGCCGAGCCGGGGGGCCATCGCGCCGGAGGCGGACGCGGCGGAGCGGGCGCGGAGGTACGAGGCGGGCGGGGCGGCGGCGGTGTCGGTGCTGTGCGAGCCCGAGCGGTTCGGGGGATCGAGGGAGGACGTGCGCGCGGCGGCGGCGGCGGTGTCGGTGCCCGTCCTGTGCAAGGACTTCGTGGTGGATCCGGTCCAGCTCCGCTGGGCGAGGGAGGACGGGGCCCGATGGGTCCTGCTCATCGCGCGGGTCCTGGGGAACGACTTGCGCGCCTTCGTCCAGGAGGCCCTGGCCCTCGGCCTGGAGCCCCTCGTGGAGGCGCACTCGGAGGGCGAGATGGAGGCCGCCCTCTCGACGGACGCTCGGCTGGTGGGCGTGAACGCCCGGGACCTGGACACGCTCGCCGTGGACCTCTCCGTCGTCGAGCGGCTGGCGCCCCTCTGCCCGCCCGACCGCGTCTGCGTGGCCGAGAGCGGCATCCGGCGCCCGGAGGACGTGCGGAGGCTGAGGGAGGCGGGAGCGCGAGGCTTCCTCGTGGGCGAGAGCCTCATGAGGGAGGAGCGCCCCGAGCGCCTCCTCGCCCGATTCCGTTCGGCCCTCGGGCTGAATGCCTCGGAGGAATGGGCGTGATCCCCCCCTCGGCCCTCCCCTCCTTCTTCGCGCCCTGGATCAAAGTCTGCGGCGTCCGCACCTTCGCCGACCTGGAGGTTTGCGCCCGAGCCGGGGCCACCCACGTGGGACTGAACGCGTGGCCCCACAGCCCGCGCTTCGCGCCGCCCCGGGACCTGTCCGTGCTGGCCACGGCCGCGCGGGCCCTGGGTCTGGCACCCGTCCTGCTCCTCCTGCCAGGGGCCCGCCTCTCGCCGTCCCAAGTGGCCGGCCTGGCGGCGGCCTTCGTTCAAGTTCTCGCGCCGCCTCCACCGAACTGGAGGCGGAGGTGGTCCGAGGCGGGGACGGGGGTGCTCGAGGCGAGGCCCCTCGCCTTCGAGAACGCTTCGGCCCTGCCCTTCGGCGACGCGCTCCTTCTGGACGGCCGCGAGCCGGGACGGCGGGGAGGTACGGGAAAAGCGGTGTCCCGGGCGCTCGCCGCGAAGGCGCCGCGCCCCTTCGTCCTGGCGGGCGGGCTGGGACCGGAGAACGTGGACGAGGCCGTGGCGGCGCTCCGCCCCGCGGGGGTGGACGCGGCGTCAAGCCTCGAGTGCTCCCCGGGGGTCAAGGACCCGGGGCGCGTCGCCGCCTTTTGCGCCCAAGCCCTCGCCGCGTTCCGGCGGGTCGGTTCGCCCTGCGAGCCGGCAAGGGAAGTAAGGAAGTGAGGAGAGGATGACGTACGATCTGCTGGAGCGGGAAAGGGAGTACGGCCCCTTCGGCGGCCGGTTCGTTCCGGAAACCCTGATGCCGCCCCTCCTGGACCTCGAGGCGGCCTTCGAGGAGGCCTGGGGCGACGCGGCCTTCCGCGCCGGCTTCGAGGGCCTTCTGCGCGACTACTCGGGGCGCCCTACCCCCCTCTTCCGGACCCGCCGGCTCGAAGCCGCGGCGGGGCTGGCGGCCGTCTACCTCAAGCGCGAGGACCTCTCTCACACGGGCTCCCACAAGATCAACAACGCCCTGGGCCAGGCCCTCCTCGCGCGACGGATGGGGAAACGGCGGGTCATCGCCGAGACGGGCGCGGGCCAGCACGGGGTGGCCTCCGCCACCGCCTGCGCTCTCCTGGGACTCCCCTGCACGGTGTACATGGGCGTGGAGGACATGCGGCGTCAGGCTCCCAACGTCCTCCGCATGGAGATCCTGGGGGCCCGGGTGTGGCCCGTGGAGGCCGGCGCCGGCACCCTCAAGGAGGCCGTGAACGAGGCCCTGCGGGCCTGGGCCGCGGATCCCGAGGAGACGTACTACCTGCTGGGATCGGCCCTGGGGCCGAGGCCGTACCCTCGCATGGTGCGCTCCTTCCAGTCGATCATCGGCCGGGAGGCGAGGGAGCAGTTCCTCGCCGCCGAGGGCCGCCTGCCCGACGCGGCCGTCGCCTGCGTGGGCGGCGGGTCCAACGCCATCGGCCTCTTCTCGGCCTTCCTGGAGGACCCGGCCGTGGCCCTCGTGGGAGTTGAGGCGGGCGGGACGGGTCCCGAGCCGGGCCGTCATGCGGCCCGGTTCTCGGGCGGCTCCCCGGGCGTCCTGCACGGGTGCTTCACCTACCTCCTCCAGGATGGAGAGGGCCGCGTCCTCCCCACGGCGTCGGTGGCGGCGGGCCTCGACTACCCCGCCGTGGGCCCCGAGCACAGTCACCTTCGGTCCCGGGGGCGGGCCCGCTACGACCGCGTGAGCGACGATGCCGCCCTCCGGGCCTTTCGAACCCTGGCCGAGCTGGAGGGCCTCCTCCCCGCCCTCGAGAGCGCCCACGCCGTGGCCTGGCTCCTCGAACGGGGCGCGGCGGAGCTGGGCCCCGGCGCCCGGGTGATCCTCAACCTCTCCGGCCGGGGCGACAAGGACGCGGGACAATTCTCGAACCGCGAATCGGGGAGGTCGGAATGAAACCGCTCCCTTCCTTATCCTTGCCCGGCTGCCCGGCTGCCCGGCTCCCCTCCCCACCCACTCTCTTTCGGAGGTCCGCCCCATGAGCCGCCTGGAAGAGGCATTGAAACCGGGCCGCGGGCTGATTCCCTATCTCACCGCCTCGGACCCGTCGCCCGAGGCATTCCTCGAAGCGGCCCTCGGGGCCGTGGAGGGAGGCGCCGCCGCGCTGGAGGTGGGCGTCCCCCACTCGGACCCGGTGGCCGACGGGCCCGTGATCCAGCGCTCCCACGCCCGCGCGTGCGAGGCGGGAGGGGGACTCGACGCGACCTTGGCCCAGATCTCCCGCCTGAGGGAACGCTCCTCCGTTCCCGTGGTCCTCTTCACCTACGTGAATCCCGTCCTGTCCATGGGCCTGGGCTCCTTCGCGGCGCGGGCCAGGGCGGCGGGCGTGGACGGCGTCCTGGCCCTGGACGTCTCCCCCGAGGAGGAGCCGGGCTGGTTCGGGCGCCTGGCCGGGGAGGGGCTCGACCCCGTGGTCCTGATCGGGCCCCACACCTCCGAGGCGCGCGCCGGCAGGCTTCTCACCTCGGGCGGCGGGTTCGTCTACGTGCTGGCCCGGGCGGGAGTCACGGGGACCCACGATTCAAGCCGGGAGGGGCTCGCCGAGCGCGTGGCCCTGGCCCGGCGGCATTCGCGCCTGCCCGTGGCCGTGGGCTTCGGGGTGCGCACGCCTCGGGACGCGCGGGAGGTGTGGTCCCTCGCCGAGGGCGTGGTGGTGGGCTCGGCCCTCATCGCCCGGCTGGAGGGAACCGAAACGAGGAGCGCGCGCGCCGTCGCCCGCGCGTTCGTGGCGGACCTCGCCGCGGATGGGGCCGGCGCATCGGACACGTCAGGGGGCACGCCATGATCGTCCGCATGAAAGACCGCCGTGAAGAGAACGCGCTCGCCGTCGCCTCCGCCATGGCTTCGGCGGGATTCGACGTCTCGCGCCTGGACCTCCCCTTCGGGCTCTTCCTGGCCGGAATGGGCCGCGAGGACGACGCCGGAGGCGGGATCGAGGCCCTCCCCGGCGTGGACTGGGTCCGCCGCGACGCCAAGGGCCCGGTCCTGGCGGCCCGGGAGCGCCACCCCGAAGGCTCCCGCGTTCTGCTGGGGGACCTTCCGGTGGGCGGGGAAGACCTCGCCCTGATCGCGGGCCCCTGTTCGGTGGAGGGCCGCGACCAGATCCGGACGGCGGCGCGCTTCGTGGCTTCCTACGGGGCCACCGCCCTCCGAGGAGGCGCCTACAAGCCCCGCACCTCGCCCTATTCCTTTCAGGGCCTGGGGAAGGAGGGCCTGGCCCTCCTGAGGGACGCAGGCCGAGCCACGGGCCTGCCCGTGGTCACGGAGATCATGGAGCCAGCGGACGCACAGGCCATGGCCCCCTTCGTGGACTGCTTCCAGGTGGGCGCCCGGTCCATGCAGAACTTCCCGCTCCTGCGGACCGTGGGCCAGGCCGGCAAGCCCGTGGTCCTCAAGCGCGGGCCCTCGGCCAGCCTCTCCGAGTTCCTCCTGGCCGCCGAGTACGTGCTCCTCCAGGGCAACCCGAACGTGATCCTCTGCGAGCGAGGCATCAAGACCTTCGAGACGGCCACCCGGAACACCCTCGACCTGAACGCCGTGCCCGTGCTCAAGGCGGCCACCCACCTCCCCGTCCTCGTGGACCCCTCCCACGGGACGGGGCGGCAGGACGCCGTCATCCCCATGGCCCGGGCCGCCGTGGCGGCCGGGGCCGACGGCCTCCTCGTGGAGGTCCATCCCGACCCCGACCACGCCCTTTCCGACGGCGACCAGTCCCTCACCCTGACCCAGTTCCGCCGTCTTGTGGAGGAGATCCGCCCCGTGGCCGAGGCCGTGGGACGGCGCCTGAGCGTCCCCGGCGCCAGTCGCTTCGGAGCCGGCTCGGGCCCTCGCATCCGTCGCGGCTCGGGATGGGGCGTGTAGACGCGGGACGTCCCTCGAACCGGAGCGCCTGGGAAATCACCCACCCCATCCGTTGGTCTTGAAACCTTGGCCACAAGGGACTTCTCTGGCCTCTCCCATGCCCGAGGCGAGGGTCTTCGGACCCCGAGATAGGGTTAATTCACGCAATCCACAACGCTCTAATTGTATCTTTATGAGTCGAGACGGGGGAGCGTCTATATTTGAGGGCGGAGGCGTCGCGAGCGCGGCACGCCGTCGCGCCCGCCCCGTGGAGAGACGTCCATGCTGTACAAGGCTTTGAAGAAGGAGGCCCTCCGGCCGCTGATCGAGGCCATCCTCGCGGAGGTGGAGGGGGTGGGCCCCCGGCGCGTGGGGACGGACCGGAGGGGCAAGCCCATCCACCAGTTCCTGCCGGTGGAGCGCTTCGAGGACCTCGACCTCTCCTACGAGACCACCGAGTTCTCCGCCAAGACCTACTTCCTGCCCTTCCGAGAGCGGCTCTCCACCTACCGCTTCGAGGGGGCCGCGTGGGAGCAGGAGATCCGGTACCGGGCCGTTCCGAGGGCCCTCATCGGCCTGCACGCCTGTGACATCCACGCCCTGCTGAAACTCGACAAGGTCTTCGCCCGCGACTGGTACCCCAGCCCCTACTACCTGGCGCGGCGGGGCAACACCTTCATCCTGGGCATGGACCACGATCCCTGCGAGGGCGCCTTCTGCCGCTCCCTCGGGACGGACACGGTCACCCACGGCTTCGACCTCTTTCTGACGGACATCGGCGACGACTACTTCACGGCGGCGGGATCGGACCGGGGCCTGGCCCTCATCGACCGCTTCGGCGCCCGACCCATCACCGAGGAAGACTCCCGCCTCTACCTCGCCGAACGAAAGCGCATCGCCTCCCTCATGGGGGACGCCCCCAACCTCAACAACCTTCCGAACCTGCTGGACATCGAGTTCAAGTCGCCCATCTGGGAGAAGTGGGGCGCCAAGTGCCTGAGCTGCGGCACCTGCGCCATGGTCTGCCCCACCTGCTACTGCCATGGCGTGCACGAGCGGATCTCCATGGACTTTCAGGAGGGGGCGAAGATCCGCCAGCTCCACGCCTGCACCCTCGTGGACTTCGCGGTGGTGGCCGGCGGCCACAACTTCCGCCCCACCACCGAGAGCCGACTGAAGTACCGCTACTACCACCAGCACCGGGGCTTCGTGGAGCAGCACGAGGAGCCCAAGTGCGTCGGGTGCAACCGCTGCGGCCGCGCGTGCCTGGCCGGCATCGCCCCCCTCGACGTGATCCGCGAACTCCAGCAGGAGGAGGCCCCATGAAGAGGCTTCTGCTTCCCTACGAAGTGACCCGAGAGGCCGAGATGGCCGAGCCCCTGGACTTCAACCGCCGAAGCCGGCTGATGCACACGGACCGGGTCCTCCCGGCCGAGATCTCCTCCATCACCCAGCTCACCGAGATGGAGAAGCTCTTCCACATCCGCCTCCTGGACCCCTCCGACCGGCGGCGCTTCGCCTTCCAGCCCGGCCAGTTCGTCATGATCGAGGTTCCGGGATACGGGGAGGTGCCCATCTCCATCGCGGGCTCGGCCAGCAACCACGGCTTCCTGGAGTTCTGCATCCGCCGGGCGGGGACGGTGACGAGCGTCCTCCACCGCGCCAAGGCCGGGGCCCGCGTGGGCGTTCGGGGACCCTTCGGAACCTCCTTCCCCATGGCCAAGATGCGCGACCACCACGTGCTCCTCATCGCGGGAGGCCTGGGCCTCGCGCCCCTCCGCTCGGCCATCCTCCACGTGACGGAGAACCGCTCCGACTTCCGGGACGTCCACATCCTCTACGGGACCAAGACCCCCGATCAGCTCCTCTTCGACTACCAGTACGAGCAGTGGCGACGGGTGGACGGAGTGAACCTCTCCATCATCGTGGAGGAGCCCGACCCCGGCTGGACGGGCCCTGTGGGCCGGGTGACGAGCCTCCTGGACCGGATCGCCCTCGACTCCGAGCGGACCTACGCCATCGTCTGCGGCCCCCCCGTCATGTTCAAGTTCGTGTGCAACTCTCTGGCCGAGTTGGGCCTGCCCATGCGGCGCATGTTCGTCTCCCTCGAGCGGCGCATGCACTGCGGCATGGGCAAGTGCTGCCGGTGCAATATCGGGTCCACGTTCACTTGCAAGGACGGGCCGGTTTTCGACTACTGGACGGCCATCAACCTCAAGGAAGCCATTTAGGAGGGTTCCCCATGCGATACCTGCACATCGAATCCTCCCGTCCCCGCATCGCCGTCTTCGACTTCACCGGGTGCGAAGGCTGCGAGCTCCAATTCGCCAACAAGGAGGAGACCCTCGTCCCCTTCCTCGGCGCCGTGGAGGTGGTGAACTTCCGGGAGGTCTCCTCGGAGGCCCGGGACGACTACGAGATCGCCTTCGTGGAGGGGGCCGTGAGCCGGGCCGACGAAGCGGAGCGCCTTGTGGAGATCCGCAGGCGCGCCCGCACCCTCGTCGCCCTGGGGAGCTGCGCGTGCTTCGGCGGCGTCAACCGGATGAAGAACGCCTACGACCTCGGCGAGGCCAACGCGGAGGTCTACGGCGCGCTTCCCAAGGAGACCTTGCCCGTGCGCGCCGTGCGGGACGTGGTGCCGGTGGATTTGGAGATCCCCGGCTGCCCCGTCTCCAAGGACGAGGTGGAGCGCATCGTCCGCCACCTCGTACTGGACGTGCCCTTCGCCTTCCACGCCTACCCCGTGTGCGTGGAGTGCAAGCAGCGGTTCACCACCTGCCTGATGGAGAAGGGCCGGCTCTGCCTCGGGACCGTCGTCCGCGCCGGCTGCGAGGCCCCCTGCCCCGCGGGGGGGCTGGGTTGTTGGGGATGCCGAGGGCCCGCCGAAGCGGCCAACGTGGAGGAGTTCTTCGCCCTGGCGAAGGAGCGGGGCTTTGCCGAGGACGAGGTCCGCGAGCGCATGAATTTCTTCGGCGGTTTCGCGGGTCTTCTTCCGGGAGGGGCCAAATGAAGGTCGATGTGAACGTGCGCGTCCACCCCCTCACCCGCGTGGAGGGACACGGAGACCTCTCGATCCGCGTGGTCGGGGGGAAGCTCGCCGAAGCGCGGTGGGACGTGGTCGAGACCCCGCGCTACTTCGAGGTCATGCTGAAGGGCAAGCACTACACCTCCGCCGCCATCCTCACGGCCCGCATCTGCGGCATCTGCTCCATCGGCCACGCCCTCGCCAGCGTGAGGGCCACGGAGCGGGCCTTCGGAGTGGAGATCCCCGAGACCGCCGCCAAGCTCCGGCTCCTCTGCAAGCACGGCGAGACGCTCCAGAGCCACGTCCTGCACCTGCTCTTCCTGGCCGCTCCCGACTTCCTCGGCCTCCCCAGCGTCCTGCCTCTCATGGAGTCCTCGCCCCAGACCGTCGCCCTCGCCGCCCGTCTCAAGGGCACCGCCAACCGCCTGTGCGAAGTCGTCGCGGGCCGCGCCACCCACCCCGTCTCGATCCAGGTGGGGGGCATGGCCGCCTTCCCGGAAAAGCGCGCCCTGGCTTCCGTCCGCGGCGAGCTGGAGGCGGCCGCGAAGGACCTCGCCGCCGTGGCGGAGCTCTTCAAGGGCTTCGAGATCCCGGCCTTCTCGCGGCAGACCGAATTCGTCTCGCTGCTCGGGGAGGACGGCTATCCATGGATCGGCGGCGCCCTCCTCTCCACCGACGGGGTCCTGCGCCGGGAGGACGACTACCTGCTCATGACCAACGAGTTCGTGGACGAGCGCAACACCTCCAAGCTCTGCCGCCTGTCCCGGGACTCCTTCGCCGTGGGGGCCCTGGCCCGCTGGAACAACAACCACCGCTTCCTGCACCCGGCGGCCCTCGACGCGGCGCGCGAGCTGGGCCTCAGGCCCGACTGCCACAACCCCTTCATGAACAACGTGGCCCAGCTCGTGGAGTGCCTCCACGTGGTCCACGAGTCCTCCGCCCTCATCGAGGAACTGCTGGCGACGCCCGAGTCGGCGCCCCTCCTGGTCCCCGTGACCCCCGTCGAAGGCGAGGGCGTGGGAGCCGTGGAAGTGCCCCGGGGCATCCTCTACCACCACTACCGCTACGGCGCCGACGGCCGCGTCCTCCGCGCCAACTGCATCATCCCCACCACCCAGAACAACCTCAACATCCAGCACGACCTGGAAGCCCTCGCCCGGCACCTCGCCGCCGAGGGCGCCGACGACCGCCGCATCGAGGCCCTCTGCTCCATGCTCGTCCGCGCCTACGACCCCTGCGTCTCCTGCTCCGTCCACTGAGCCGCCACGCGGGCCTCCCTCCGCGCGGGGGAACCTCCCCGTTCCCCCGCTCCCCTTCGACCGGTCGGGGCTTCCAAATCCCTCCGGCCCTCACAACGCAAGAGCCGCCACACCTGGGGCGGCTCCGAAGAAGTCTCTACTGGCTCCCGGGGAGGGATTTGAACCCCCGACCTAGTGATTAACAGTCACCCGCTCTGACCAGCTGAGCTACCCGGGAGCAGGGCTCCAGCATGGTAGCGGATGCGGGGGCCGGGGTCAAGGGGCCCGACGCGCCGCCCTCACCGGGGCCCTACGGGCTTTTGCGCTTCCCGGCCTCCTCGCCCTCTTCGGCGGCGGCCCGCTCGGCGCGGTGGGCGGCCCGCCGGAGCTTGAGGTACTCGATGTAGTCCCGGGCGTGGCCCCTGGCGCCGAGGCCGAAGGCGAGGGCGAGGCCCAGGCCCACGGTGCCGAGGAGGATGGTGAAGGCGCTGACGACGATGGAGTGGGCGATGCCGAGCTGGTCGAAGGCCATGAAGAAGGCGAAAACGATGACCGAGTAGCGCAGGACGATCCCCACGAGGCCCGCCTCGAGGGTGGGCTCGCTGGCGAAGGACCTCGCCACCATGGATTCGAGGACCTTGGCGAGGTAGAAGCCCAACCCCAGGATGACGAAGGCGATTAGGACGTTGGGGAGGAAGAGGATGAGGCGGTCCACGGCGTCGGCCATGAGGTCGAGCCGCACCATCCGGAAGCCTTCCATGAGGAAGAAGAGGACCACCACCGCCATGACGAGGTTCCCGGCGACGGAGGAGAGCTGGAAGGCCGGCTCCCCCTCCCCTTCGGCGCGCTTTTCGAGCTTGGAGAGGCCCACGCGTCCCAGGATGAGGTCGAAACCCATCTCCTTGAGCATCTGGGTCGTCACGTCGCCCAGGTACCGGCCCAGGACGAGGCCCAGGACGAGGAGGAGAAAGGCCGCGAGGATCCGCGGGATGGAGGCGGCCACCTCGTTGAGCATGACCCCGAAGGCCCCCGAGAGCACGGGAAGGTCGAGGATGTCGAAGACCGTGGCGAGGACGGGGATGAGGACCGCCACGAAGACCACCGTCCCCACGAAGCGGGGCACGTCCAGGGATTTCAGGACGCTCTCGAAGCGCAGGCCCGAGACGGCCCGATCGAAGCCCGCGGCCCGGGCGAAGTTTTCCGCAAGGCGCTGGCAGACCCGCGCCACGAAGTACCCGAGCAGGACCACCAGAGCCGCCGTGAACAGGTTCGGCACGTAGCCCAGGGCCTTGGCGAACATGCCCTTGAGGGGATCCACGAGGGCCTGGAGGCCGAGGGCGTCCAGGAAGGGCAGGAGGGCGAAGAGGAGGATGAAGTAGAAGACGAAGTTGCCCATGGCCTCGGGCGTGCCCGGCCCGGCGGCGGGGGGCTCGCCCCCCTCCGCTTCCTCCCCGTACGCGGCGCGCTTCATGCGGCCGTCCAGATCCGCCTTCCTCAGGGCCTTGATGGTGGCGAGCTTGGCCAGAAGGGCCAGGAGCCAGGCCCCGGCGAGGATGAGCATGGCCTTGAGGATCCGGGGGATGGCGAGCCCCATCTCGTTCAGGATGTTCTGTAGGACCATGGAGATGGTGCGGTCCCCGAGGACCTCCAGGGCGAAGATCACGAAGATGACCAGGAGAAGCCAGTAGGCCACGTTCTCCAGGATCGTGGCCACCTGCTTGCGGGCCTTGTCCCGGCCCTCCAGGAGGTCCAGGCCGACCCAGCGGCCGAAGCGCTCGTCCACGTCGGCCGTCAGGAGGATCTGGCGAACGACCTTGCTGATGACCTTGGCGATCATGATGCCGAAAAAGAGGACGAGGATCGCCAGGAACATCCGCACCACCCACGCGGCGCCCGAACCGAGGAAATTCGCCAGGGTCTGACTCACGGCCTCCATGGGGTCCTCCAGGGATCCACGGCGCTCCGTCCGGGCCCACGCCGAACGGGGAAACGATCGCGTTGACTCCACGCCGGGCCTTGACTATCCTACAAACCTGAAGGGAGCGATTCAAGGGTGCACGGGTTCTCCGGCGACGCGCCCATCCTGCCCCCCCGCCCCGCGGCCCCCCGCCTCCCTCCCGGAGCGGGGCGGTGACCCGCAAGCGGCTTCTCCAGACCCTCTTCTCCTCGGCCTTCGTCCTGTTCCTCCTCGTTCTCGTCCTGCGCTTCCGGCCGCGCATGGAGGTGCCGGCCCCCGTCCAGCCCGAGGTCCTGCAGAAGGGGTCGGAGGGGAGCCTCAGCGCGCGGGGCTTCCGCCACGTGCAGGAAACCGGGGGGGCGGTGGAGTACGAACTGACGGCCGACGTGGTGACCCAGGCCCCCGACGGGAAGAAGCTCCTGACGGCCCCCGTGATCGTCTTCCCCGGGCGCGGGCGCGCCTGGGCCCGGCGGGGCGAGTACGACCCCGGCCGGCAGATGATCCGGATCTGGGAGGACGCCCGCCTTTCCGACGGAAAGGACCTCCACGCCGAGGCGGCGGGCTTCCGCCTGACGCCCGAGGGCGAGATGGTGTCCGAGGGCCCGGTCACCTTCGGCCGGGGGGCGGCGTCGGGTTCCTGCGACTTGTTGAGGTACCACCGCCGGTCCCAGCGGGCCCATCTGGAGGGGTCCGTCCGGCTGGATTCGGGCGGTTCCGCCCTGCGCTGCGTGGCCGCGGATTTCGACCTGGCCGCCCACGCGGGGGCCCTTCAGGGTCCCGTCCGGGCGGAGGGACCCGAGGGGACGGTGGAGGCCCCCGAGGGCAAGATCCTGCTGGACGAGGCAAACCGCCTCCGCTCCCTCACGCTCCTGACGCCCGCCACGGGGCGGGGGCCCAAGGGCTCCTTTTCGGCCCGCTCGGCCACGGCGGAGACGGGGGCCGGTGGGAAGGTGGAGCGGGTGCTCCTCGATGGAGACGCCGAGGTGTCCCTCTCGGAAGACCCACCCGCGACGGTCCGCACGGACCGCCTTCGCATGACCCCGGTCTCAGCGGGCGCCTGGGCCTGGGAGGCGCCCGGGGCCCTGACCCTTCACAGGGGGGCCGGCACGGCCGAGGCCGCCTCGGGGACGGGGCGCTTCGGGGGCGGGCGTGAGGCCGAGGGCCGCTTCGAAGGCCCCGTTCGGGGCCGCGACGAGGCCGGAACCTTCTCCGCCGACGCCGCCGAGATGCGGGGCGCCGACTGGACCCTGGTGGGGAACGCCGAGTCCCGGCGAGAGGGCGAGGAGCTGAAGGCCGACCGCATCACCTTCGCCGGGGACGGCTCGGTGGCGGCCTCGGGAAGGGCCCGGGGGCGCCGGTTCGCCGCGGAGGGGCGGCCGGAGGTGGTCTTCCAGGCCGATGAGGCCCTCGCGGGCCCCGGCGGGTACCCCGCCGTCCTCCACGGGAGGGCCCGCGCCGAACGCGGCGGGCTCCGTCTCGAAGCGCCCCACATTCGTCTGGCCGACGCCGACACGGCCCTGGCGACGGATGGAGAGGCGCGGTTCGAGGACGCGGAGGGCCAGGTCCAGACCGTGCGGGCGCCCCTCCTTTCCTACCGGGGGAAGGCACGCCTCGCCGAAGCGCGGGACGGGGCGAGGGCCGAGGGCCGGGGGTACTGGATCACGGCGGGCGCTCTGGTGGCCCGCCTGGACGCCGGAAACCGGCCCGTGAAGTACGAGGCCGAGGGAGACTGCCGCTTCGAGGGCCCGAACCAGGAGGGGACCTCGGACCGACTCGAATTCGACCCCGCCACCCGGATGGGACGGGCGTACGGGGACCGGGCCTTCGCCCGCGTCCGCCAGAAGGACCCGAAGCGGACGGCGGTGGGGGCCGTGGTGGCTTTCGGGCCGCGGTACCTGGAGGTCCTGCCCGGAGAGGCCGCGGTGGCCCGGGGGAGCCTGGGGGGCACGCCCCCGCCGGCCCGGGGCCCGAAGGCGCCCCCCAAGGACGGAGGTGCACGGTGACCGACCCAGACCGCCACGAACTGGCCACCCGGGGCCTGACGAAGATGTACGGGCGCCGGACGGTGGTGAAGGGCGTGGACCTCGAATTCGCCTCGGGCCGGGTGGTGGGGCTCCTGGGCCCCAACGGCGCGGGAAAGACCACCACCTTCTACATGGTCGTGGGCCTCGTGCCGCCCACCTCTGGGGACATCTTCCTGGACGGGGAGCGCATCTCCGAGACCCCCATGTACCAGCGCGCCCGGATGGGCATCGCCTATCTCCCCCAGGAGCCCTCCATTTTCCGGAAGCTCACCGTCGAAGAGAACCTCCTGGGGATTCTGGAGTTCACGGACCTGCCCCCGGCGCAGCGCCGGAGCCGCGTGGACGAGGCCCTGTCGGAGCTGAACATCACGCGCCTGGCGCGCTCCCCGGCCTACACCCTGTCGGGCGGGGAGCGCCGGCGGGCCGAGATCGCGAGGGCCCTGGTGCTCTCGCCCCGGTTCTTCCTTCTGGACGAGCCCTTCGCCGGCATCGACCCCATCGCGGTGGCCGACATCCAGGGCATCGTTCTCCACCTGCGCGGGCGCGGAATCGGCGTCGTGGTCTCCGACCACAACGTGCGGGAAACGTTGAAAATCACGGATGAGGCCTATATCATTAGCGACGGAGCCATCTTCCGCCACGGATCTCCCGGGGACCTGGCGAACGATCCCGACGTGCGGCGCGTGTACCTGGGAGAGGGATTTACTCTGGACTGAGAGATGCCCCTTCAGCAGAAGCTCGCCCTGAAGCTGCAACAGAAGATGGTGCTGACGCCCTCGCTTCAGCAGGCCATCCGTCTGCTCCAGCTCACGCGCCTCGAGCTCCTGACGGAGGTGAGCCAGGAACTCCAGACCAATCCCGTGCTGGAGGAGTCCACCACCGTGGAAGAGCCCGCCCTTCCGCCCCAGGGCGAGCCGGCCCCGGCGGAGACCTCCGAGCGGGACCCCATGGACACCTTCGAGGAGAAGATCGACGTCGAGTCCTATTTCCAGGACTACCTCGAGACCACCATGAAGTACCGGGGCGTCTCGGTGGAGGTGCCCGAGGACGCCCCCGACGCCGAACGGTACCTGAGCGTCCCGGAGAGCCTCGCCGAACACCTCGAGTGGCAGGTGGGCCTGAGCCGCCTCACAGAGAAGGAGCGGGAGATCGCCCGGACCCTCATCGGCAACCTGAGGGAGGACGGCTACCTGCTGGTAACCGTGGAGGAGGCGGCCGCCGCCTCGGGGGCCTCGCCCGCCGAAGTGGAGGCGGTGCTCGCCGTGGTCCAGGTCATGGACCCCGTCGGGGCCGCCGCGAGGGACCTCCGCGAATGCCTCCTCGTCCAGCTCCGGGCCCTGGGGAGCCCCAACCCGCTGGCCTCCCGCCTGGTGGCCGACCACCTGGAGCGGCTGGGAGTGGACACGCCTGCCCAGATCGCCTCGCGGCTGGGCGTGAAGAAGGAGGAGGTGGAGGAGGCCCTCGCCCTCATCCGGCACCTGGACCCGAAGCCGGGCCTGCGCTTCAACAACCCCGTGAACCCCACGGTGGTTCCCGACGTCATCGTGGAGAAGGACGCCGACGGGTACCGCGTCCTCCTCAACGAGGACGGTCTGCCCCGCCTGAGGATCAGCCGCCAGTACCGCACCATGGCGGAGGAGGGATCTCCCGAAGCCGGGGAGGAAGCCCTCGCCTACCTGCGCGACAAAGTCCGCTCGGCCATGTGGTTCCTCAAGAGCATCGAGGAGCGCCAGCGGACGATCTTCAAGGTCGCCCGGGAAATCGTGGACTTCCAGAGGGACTTCCTCGACCGGGGGCCCTCCTTCATGCGCCCCCTGGTCCTGCGCGACGTGGCCGAGCGGGTGGGCGTCCACGAGTCCACCGTGAGCCGCGTCGTCTCGAACAAGTACATGCAGACCCCGCGGGGGATCTTCCCCATGAAGTACTTCTTCAACACGGGCATCAACACCCTGGACGGGGCCGACGTGTCCGCTCTTCGCGTGAAGGAGCGCATCAAGGCCCTGGTCGAAACGGAGCCGCCGGGCAGGCCACACAGCGACCAGCAGATCGCGGACCTCCTTCGCCGGGAGGGGATCCTCCTGGCCCGCCGGACGGTGGCCAAGTACCGAGAAGAGATGAACATCCCCACCTCCGGGCGGAGGAAGGGGCGCGCCCATTCGTAACGAAAGGAGCGAGCGATGCGAGTCGAGTACTCGGGAAGGAACCTGACGCTCACCGACGCTCTCAAGACCAAAGCCGAGAAGAAGCTGGCCAAGCTGGAGCGCTTCACGGGGCCCATCCTCTCGGCCCACGCCTCCTTCGAGGTGGAGAAGAACCTCCACCGCGTGAACCTGGTGGTCCACTGCGCCAAGGAGCGGATCTACAAGGCCAGCGGCCTGGCCGAGGACATGTACATGGCCATGAACGACGCCGCAGACGCGGTGGAGCAGCAGGCCCAGAAGGACAAGACCCGCCGCCTCTCCCGTCGCACGAAGGGCGCCTCTTCCGCGGCGGAGGCCTCCCCGGAAGAGGAGGAGGAGGAGGAAGGCCCACCGCGGCGGGCCCGTAGAAGGGGCCCGCCCGTGGCCGTACGCGACGACCTCTTCCATCCCAAGCCCCTCGCCCCGGAGGACGCGGTCCTGCTCCTCCTGGAGGGAGACGGGCCCGTTCTGGTCTTCCCCGAAAAGGGGACCGGCCGGGTGGCGGTGATCTTTCGGGACGCCAAGCAGGGCCTGGGAATCGTGCGACCGCCGGGGAAACCATGAAAGTCCTCACGGGACAAGAGACCCACCCTCGGATGACCGTGCGGCAGTTCCTGGACGCTTTTCCCCAGCTCGCCATGGAGGTCCTCGCCGGCAAGGGCGGGCTGTCCAAGTTCATCTCCAGCCCGCGGATTCAGAAGCCGGGCCTGGCTCTGGCCGGGGTGCCCGAGTTCGTTCACTCGGAGCGGATCCAGATCCTCGGAAGCACCGAGATCTCCTACCTGAGCCGCCAGGACCCCAAGGCGAGGCGGAAGGCCCTGAAGCACATCTTCGAGAAGGAGGTGAGCTGCTTCCTTCTCACGAAGAACCTCACCCCCCTGCCCGAACTCCTGGAGCTTGGCGAGGAAACCCAGACCCCCATCCTGCTCACCCGGGAGGCCTCCTCCATCACCATCGTCACCGTCACCGACGGGCTCGCCGCCGCCCTCGCCCCCTGCCTCACGGTCCACGGGGTCCTCGTGGACGTCTATGGGGTGGGTCTCCTGCTCATCGGCCAGGGCTCCATCGGAAAATCCGAAACCGCCCTGGACCTCGTGATCCGAGGCCACCGGCTGGTCAGCGACGACCTCGTGGAGATCCACCGCCGGGGCGACGTCCTCACGGGGGAGGCGCCCGAGCTCCTCAAGCACCACATGGAGCTGAGGGGCCTCGGGATCATCAACGTGAAGGAGCTTTTCGGGGTGGTGGCCACGCGGGACCGGAAGGACGTGGAACTCGTCGTGGAGCTCGAGCACTGGCGGGAGGACGGCGTCTACGATCGGCTGGGACTCGACGAGCAGACCATCCGCATCCTGGGCGCGCCGGTCCCCTACCTGCTCATGCCCGTGGCGCCCGGCCGCGTCATCGCCATCCTCCTCGAAGTGGCCGTTCGAAACCTCCTCCTGAAGAGGAAGGGCATCCATACGGCGCGCACCTTCGCCGAGAGGCTTCAGCAGGCCATGGGCGGGAGGCCCGGCGATGAGTGAGCGCGCCCTCTTCATCGTGACGGGCCTCTCCGGGGCCGGCAAGTCCCAGGTCATCAAGACCCTGGAGGACCTGGGCTTTTACTGCGTGGACAATCTCCCCCTGGCCCTTTTCCCCAAGTTCCTCGAACTCCTGGAAGGCGCGGGAGGGGACGTGGGGCCCCGGTTCGCCCTGGGACTGGACCTGCGGGAAGGCCATCTGGACACCCATTTTCCGGTGGTTTACGAAGCCCTGCGCAAGTCCCCCCTGAAGGTCCGCATCCTCTTCGTGGACGCCCGGGATCCGGTCCTCGTGCGCCGATTCTCCGAGACCCGGCGCCCCCACCCGTTGACCCCCCGGGGCTCAGTGGAGGAGGGCATCGCCCTCGAGAGAGCCCGGCTGGCGGCGATCCGGGAGCGGGCCGATCTCGTGCTGGACACCTCCGACACCACGATCCACCAGCTCCGGGCCGCCGTGGAGCGCGAGGCCGAATCCTTCGCCGAGCCCCGCACGCTCACCGTGAACCTGCTCTCCTTCGGCTTCGCCTACGGGGTTCCCCCGGAGTCGGCGCTGGTCTTCGACGTCCGGTTCCTTCCCAATCCCCATTTCGTTCCCGAACTCAGGCCCCTCACGGGGGAGGACGACGCCGTCTTTGACTTCGTGTGCCGGTCCCCCGAAGGGTCCGACTTCATCGAGCGCCTGTGGTCCTTTCTCCAGTACCTCCTCCCCCAGTACCAGCGGGAGGGGAAGTCCTACCTCACGGTGGCCGTGGGATGCACCGGGGGACGCCACCGGTCCGTTGCCGTGGCCAGGCGCCTGTATGATATGCTCCGGGCCGAGGGGGGGCTCTCGGTGAACCTCCTCCACCGCGACCACAAGAGGTGACCATGCTAGGAATCCTCGTCGTCAGCCACGGCAACCTGGCCAAGGAATTCGTGGACGTGGCCTTTCGCATCCTGGGGGAGGAGGATCCCCTCGTCGTCCCGCTGTGCATCGAGTGGACCCTCGATTCGGCGGCCGCCAAGGAGCAGATCCGGAAAGGCCTCCGGAAGCTCCAGGAGTCGGCCGGGGCGGTCCTGGTCCTCACGGACCTCTTCGGGGGGACTCCCACAAACCTGGCCATGACTTTCTACGAGGCGGGCAAGGTGGAGATCCTTACCGGCATGAACCTCCCAATGCTCATCAAGGCCATCCTCCTGCGGAAGGGTGGGACGGCCCTGGGGGACGCCCTCCCCATCCTCAGGGAAAAAGGGCAGAGCGCCATGGTGTCCGTCAGCGAGGTCCTGAGCCCCGAGGAGGGGGCATGATCCGGAGGGAGATCCTGGTGAGCAACCGGCTGGGGCTCCACGCGCGGGCCGCCGCCAAGCTCGTCCAGCTCGCCAACCTGTTCCGGTCCCAGGTCTCGCTCTCCACCGCCCAGATGTCCGCCGACGCCAAGTCCATCCTGGGGGTCCTCACCCTCGCCGCGGGCAAGGATACGCCCGTCACCCTCGAAGTCCACGGGCCCGATGAGGAGGAGGCCATGGCGCGAATCGAGGGGCTGTTCCGAGACAAGTTCGGGGAGGAATGATGCGCCTCCACGGCACCGCCGTCTCTCCAGGCATCGCCATCGGCACCTCGCAGGTGGTGCTGGCGCACGAGATCCCCGTGGTCAAGGTCTCCCTCTCGGAGGAGGCCGTCCCGGGGGAGGTGGAGCGGATGACCGCGGCTCTCTCGGCCACCGTCTCCGAGATCGAGGCCCAGAAGGAGCAGGCCCGCCCCAGGTTGAGCGAAGAACTCCTGGCCATCTTCGACGCCCACGCCATCCTCCTCAAGGATCCTTCCCTCCTGCGCGGTGCATGCGACCGCATTCGCACCGAGCGGGTCAACGCCGAGTACGCCCTTCAGGAGACCATGCAGGTCCTGATCAAGGCCCTCCTGGCCTCGGACGACCCTTACTTCCAGGACCGCTCCGCCGACGTGGAGGACCTTCAGCGGCGCATCCTGATCCACCTGTCGGGGCCGTCGCGGGAGAGCGCCGCCTGGTCGGGGGACAACCTCGTCATCCTCGCGGACACGCTGACTCCCTCGGAGACAGGCACCCTCCACGAATCTCCCGTGGTGGGCTTCGCCACGGAGCGGGGCGCCCGCACGTCCCACACGGCCATCATCGCCCGCTCCCTCGAGATCCCCGCGGTGGTGGGGGTGAAGGGGCTCATGGACCTGGCCGATTCGAGGCGTCCGGTGATCGTGGACGGCCTCAACGGTGACGTGATCCTCGACCCCACGCCCGAAGAAACCGAGGAATACCGGTCCAGAGCGGAGGCCTTTTCACGGCACCGCGCCCGCATCCTGGCCAAGGCGCGGGAAGAGGCCCGAACCGTCGACGGCCACAGGATCCTGGTGACGGCCAACGTGGATCTCCTCGATGAGATCGAGACGGCGCTCTCGGTGGGGGCCAGCGGCGCGGGCCTTTACCGGAGCGAGTTCCTCTTCCTCACCTGCTCTCCGGCCCTCCCCACGGAGGAGCAGCACATGGAGACCTACCTCCGCCTGGCCGAGGGATTCTTCCCCCACAAGGTGGTGATCCGGACCCTGGACCTCGGCGGGGAAAAGTACTTCCATTCCGTGCTGGACCGGACCGAGCGCAATCCGGTTCTCGGAGTCCGGGCCATCCGCTTCTGCCTGAAGCATCCGGAGCTCTTCAAACCCCAGCTGAGGGCCATCCTGCGAGCCTCCCGGCGGAAAAACGTGGCCGTCCTCTTTCCCATGATCACCACCTTCGAGGAGTTTCAACAGGCGGCGGCCCTTCTGGAGGAGTGCAAGCGCGAACTGAGGGAGGCCGGAGACGAGTTTGACGAGGCCCTGCCCGTGGGGATCATGGTGGAGGTCCCCAGCGTGGCCCTCACGGCCGCCGCGTTCGCGCCCCATGTGGACTTTTTCTCCATCGGCACGAACGACCTGATCCAGTACCTCCTGGCCATCGACCGGAACAACGACGCCGTGGCCCACCTCTACGACCCCATGCATCCAGCGGTCCTGAAGTGCATCGCGAGCGTTTGCGACGCCGCGGCCTCCGCCGGAAAGCCCGTTTCCGTGTGCGGGGAGGCCGCCGCCGATCCCGCCATGGTCCCGCTCCTGGTCGGGCTCGGCGTGGAGGAGCTCTCCATGACCCCTTCCTCCATCCTGGAAGTGAAGGAGCGCGTCCGGGGCCTCTCGTATCGGACGTGCCACCGGATGGCTCGCAAGGCGCTTCGGGCCCGCACGGGAGCCGAAGTGGCCGGGTTGGCGGCGGAGTAACGACCCACCCGGGGAGGTCCCCCACGTCCCCCCGCGCCTTCGGGGGACCGGAAGGCAGGCGCCCGTGGATCCCAGCGACCGACCCAAGAATCAGAAGGCCTTCCTCCTCATCCTCGCGGGAGGCATCACCCTCCTCTTCCTCAAAATGATCCAGGGGTACCTCCTGACCCTTTTGGCCGCGGCCGTCTTCGCGGGCCTGTCGCATCCCGTCTACCTTCGCCTGTTGAAGGTGTTCCGCGGCAGGGCCGCGTGGGCCGCCGGCGCCACCGTCCTGCTGGATCTCCTCCTGGTGATCCTGCCTCTCCTCGCTTTCCTCGGCGTCCTCGCGGGCCAGGCGGTGGACGTGAGCCAGACCCTGGTCCCCTGGGTCCAGGAGCAAGCCCGGGGGGGCCACGCCTTCGAAGACCTCCTGGCGAGGATTCCGGGAGGGGACCGCCTGGCCCCCTACCAGGACCAGATCCTCGAAAAGTCCGGAGAAGTGGCCGCCCGCGCCGCGGAATTCGCCGCCGATGCACTGGCGGCGGGGGCTTTGGGCACAGCCCGGTTTCTCCTCCTTGTCTTCGTCATGCTGTACGCCATGCTGGCGTTCCTGACGTCGGGGCGCGCGATCCTGGACCGCGCCTACGCCGTGCTGCCCCTCGCGTCCCAGAACCACCGGCGCATGGAGGAGAGCTTCATCTCCATGGCCCGGGCGGTGGTCAAGGGAACCCTTGTCGTGGGGGCCGTGCAGGGGGCGCTCGTGGGCCTCGCCTTCGCCGTCGCCGGAATCCAGGGCCCCGTCTTCTGGGGCACGGCCGCCGCCGTGTGCTCGGTCATCCCCAGCGTGGGCACGGCCATCGTTTGGGTTCCAGGCGCGGCGTACCTGCTCCTCTCCGGGCACCCGGGCGCGGCGGTGGGCCTCACAATCTGGTGCGTCGCCGTCGTGGGCTCCGTGGACAACCTCCTCCGGCCGCGCCTTGTGGGGAAGGACACCCGCCTCCCCGACCTCCTGATCTTGTTGGGTACCCTCGGGGGGCTTTCCCTCTTCGGACCCATCGGGCTCGTCCTGGGCCCCATCGTGGCGGCCCTGCTGGTTACGGCGTGGGACCTGTACGGTGCGCAGTCCTTGCCGCGGGCGGAGGGCCCCCCGGGGGAGGCGGCAGGGGGCGGGGGCACGGTTTCGGGCGCCTAGGGAGTTGGTCTATCATTCAGTGAGCGCGCCCCCCGGGCCGGCGCTCCACCGCGAGATCGAGTTTCGGAGGGAAGGAGACCGTTCATGACCAACCACACCATCAACCCCGACACCAAGGCCCTGGAGGACGCCTTTTTCGCCCGCGAGAGCGAGCGGCTGCTCAGGGAGCTGCGCGCCAAGGCCGAACGGGAGCAAGAGCGCGCGGCACTGAAGGAGGCCATCCACGGGGCCGACGACGCCCTCCTCGACCACCTCCTGGATCTGGGGGTGAACTCCCGCACGGTGCTGGCCCTGGGGATCGTGCCCCTGGCCGCCGTGGCCTGGGCGGACGGAACCTTGGAGCCCAAGGAGCGGGAGGCCATCCTGCGCGCGGCCCGGGAGAGGGGCGTGATCCAGGGCGGATCGGGCCAGGAAATGCTGGAAGTCTGGCTCAAGGAGAAGCCGGGGCCGGTGCTGATGGAGGCGTGGAAGAGGTACGTGAGCAGCTTGTGGGCCCAGCTGGGCGAGGCGGAACGGCGAGAACTCGCCGGCGAGATCCTTGGAGGCGCGCGGGCCGTCGCGGAAGCCGCCGGCGGGTTTCTCGGCCTGGGCAAGAAGGTCTCCGAGGCCGAAGCCGCCGTACTGGACGACCTCGCCGGCGTCCTGAAGTAGGCCGCCGGTTCGCGTCCGTCACCCTGGAGCGCCGTGGCGGATCCGGGGCACGGTCTCTCCCAAGAGAAGGGCCAGGAGGCGGTCGGCGCCCAGCGCGATGCCGGCGCAGGGACCGAGCCGGTCCACCGCCTCCACGAACTGTCCGTCTTCGGGATGGGGGTCCTTTCCCGAAGCCCGCCGCTCCTCCTGATAGGCCGCGAAGCGTCGGCGCAGTTCGGCGCCGTCCGTCAGCTCCTCGTAGGCGTTGGCGATCTCCACGCCCCCCACGAACAGCTCGAAACGGCGGGAAAGCCCGGGGTCCGCCGCGTCCAACGAGGCCAGGGCCGCCTGAAAGGCCGGGTATCCCACGAGGGCCACGGGCCTGGCGTAGGCACGGAGAGCCGGCTCCACCTCGGCGATCATGAGGTAGGAAAAGCAGTCGTTGGCTGTCCAGTCATCGCCGACCGAAGCGCCCCGGGCCCGAGCCGCGTCCCGCCAGCCTTCGACCGACCCGATGCGCCGGAAATCCCCTCCGGCGTGCCGCTCGAAGGCCTCCCCCAGGGTCATGACCTCGATCCCGCCGCAGAGGTCCACGGGCGTTTCCCCGCTCCGGTGGATCTTCCCGCCGGGGAGGTCCCCGCCCAGGTGGCAAAGGAGCGCGGAGGCGTCCCGGATCAAATCGGGAAGCGTCCCACCCGCGCGGTACCACTCCAGCATCAGGAACTCGGGGCTGTGGGACCGGGAGGGCGTCTCGTCCCGGAAGGACGGGGCCAGGGAAAAACAGCGCCTGACGCCCGCGGCGAGCAGTTTCTTGAGATAAAACTCGGGGGAGGTGGGAAGAAACGCGGTTCGTCCCGTCTCCCACCCCCTCGCCACGAAGGGATCGAGGTGGGGCTCCATCCCCGCGGCCGGAACGAGCAGCGGCGCGTCCACCTCCAGGAAGCGCCGGCGGCGGAAGAAGGCTCGGATGCGGGCCAGAAACCGGTCCCGCGCCTCAAAGAGCGGGACCCGCGAGGCGAGGTCCGCGAGAAAGAAGGGCGTTGGCCGCATGGCGCCTCCGCCGTCATTGTGCCCGAGCCGAGCGCCCGTGGAAACCGGGAGACCCGTTGGAAGGCCTCTGCATCCCTCCTGCTATACTGCACCAGGAGGCGCTCGTCCGTGGAACGAAGCACTCGGGAGCCCGAGTCATGAGGCCGGTTCGGCGGGGTTTCTCCGCCGCCGTCGCGGGTCTCCTGGCCCTGTGTGCCTTGGCGGGCGCGGCCCCGCCGAAGGCCGTGCCCACGCAGCAGGGCCGCCGCGCCGTGGTGGAGGGCCCGGTTTTCCTCCGGGTCCCCCTGACGGCCCAAGGCGGGCTCAATGCCGCCACGGTCACCTTTACGGGATCTGCCGGGAACCTCGCCGCCGTGCAGAAATACAATCCGGTTCGGAAGGGCCGGAGGCTGCGGGAGGCCCGGATCCCCCTCTCCCTTCTCCGGCCCGCCTATGCCCGGGAGGCCCTGATTGGGCTGTTTCCCGACGACCGAAGGACGGCGGGTGGGTGGGAGCACGTCTGGGCCACGGGCCCGAAGGGGGCCCAGGAGACCTGGGCCGACCTGGCGCGCTGGTTCACCGAAGGAGCCAAAAACGCAGGGGCCATCGAGGCCGCGAACCGCGCGGCGGGACGCCGGCCCAGGAAGGGCGCCAAGGTCCTCATCCCGGACGGCCTACTCCTCCCGTCCATCCGCGCCCTGGACGCGCCGGCTCCACCGGCGGGCCCCGGCCTGCCGGGTTCGTCGGGCCCGGAATCCGCCACCCCTCCGGATGCCCCTTCGGAGGTCGCGCCTTCGCCCGGCCCGGAGGCAGCCGCATCGGGCCCGGAGGATCGGCCTGCCGCCGCTCCTGTGCCCACCCTCGAGTACGGATCGGACGGAGAGGGCCCCTACGCCCTCTACCGGCTCCAGGCGGGGGAGGCCCTGTACAGCGCCGTCGTGGTCCGGTTCACGGGCAACGTGAACGCCGAGGACGTGAATGCCCTGGCTCGCGAGGTGGCCCGAAGGTCCGGCATCGCGGACGTCACGAGCATTCCGGTGGGTTTCTCCGTCAAGATTCCCCTCGACGACCTCCTGCCCCAGTTCCTGCCCCCCGAGGACCCGCGCTTCCGTGCCTGGGCGGAGAACCAAGCCGAGTTGAAGGGCGTGACCAACACCTACAAGAGCGCCGTGCTGGACGGCGTCGTGGTGGTCCTCGACCCGGGCCACGGGGGGCTGGACCGTGGGGCCATGAAGCACGGGGTCTGGGAGGACTCGTACGTCTACGACATCTCCTGCCGCATCCGGGAGACCCTGGAGCGGCGCACCAAGGCGAGGGTCCTCATGACCCTCCTCGTTCCCGAACTGGGCCACCGGCCTCAGGACAAGACTCGCCTGAGCCCGAACACAACGGCGGTCATCCTGACCCACCCCTGGTTCAAGCAGACCTCCCGGGAGGAAACCAAAGTGGAGGTGAACCTCCGGTGGCACCTGGCCAACCAGTATTTCCTGCGGCTCCAGAAGGAGGGGGTAGACCCCCAGCGGATCGTCTTCACGTCGGTCCACGCCGATTCGCTCCACCCCTCCCTGCGCGGCAGCATGTTCTACATCCCCGGGGATTCGTACCGGTCCACCCGGTGGTGCTCCTCGGGGCCCGCTTACGAGAAGTTCGAGGAGTTCCGAGCCGGGCGGTGCTACGAGGCGACGAAGAAGGACCTCCGGCGGAGCGAAGGCCTCTCCCTCCAATTCAGCCGGCAACTCGAGGCGGCTTTTGCGGCCCGAGGGCTTCTCCTGCATCCCTTCAACCCCACCCGGGACCACGTCATCCGGGGAAAGCGCTCCTGGGTTCCCGCCGTGCTCCGGAACAACCTGGTCCCCTGCTCCGTCCTCATCGAGGTCTGCAACCTCGCCAACCCGAAGGACGCGGCCCTCATCGCCGATCCCGCCTTCCGCCAGCGCCTGGCCGAGGCTTACGTGGACGCCCTGATCCGGTATTATTCGTAAGTCCGGCCGGGGGATCCGCGGCCCGCCTCCCGGGGCTTTCGAATCCGCGCGCCCGCCTCTCGGTCCGACTTTCCCGGTCTCGCCCCACCCTTCCCCTGGCGGCGCGGCTTCCCTTCGTCCATAATGGTCCGGAAGGAGAGGCACCTTGGGCTTTCAGGCCATGGCCCGCATCTGGCGGGAGTACATGATGCGCCACAAGGGCACTTTTCTGGCCGGCGTGGCTGCCCTGGCCGTGGTGAGCGTGCTGTACGCCCTCGAGGTGTACATGGTGCGGTTCATCTTCGACGGCCTGCTCAATCCCAAGGGGGGCGCGCAGGCGACGGGCGACTTCTTCCGGTACCTCTCCTTCTTCGGGCTGAACCGCTTGTTCGACCTCGATTCCACGAGCCTTTTTGTGGCCATCCCTCTGTCCCTCGTGGCCATCTTCCTGGTGAAGGGGATCTTCGGCTACTTCGGGAAATACTGGTTGGACGGGGTGGGCCTTTCCACCATCACCGACCTGAGGGACGACCTGTACGCCCGCATCGTGCGTCAGGGCCAGGACTTCTTCGCCGACTACCCCACCGGAACCCTGATTTCGCGGCTGCTCTCGGACATCGAGCGGATCAAGACCAGCGTGAGCGAGAAGCTCACCGAACTCCTGAAGGACTCCTTCGCCCTGCTGGCCCTTGTCGTCAGTGCCTTCTGGCAGGATTGGCGGCTGACCCTGCTCTCCTTCGTCACGATCCCTCTGGTGGTCCTGCCCCTGGCCCGCTTCTCCCGCAAACTCAGGAGTTCGGCCCACAGGAGCCAGGAGGCCATGGCCCGCCTGGCGGATTTGATGAAGGAGACGGTCACGGGCGTCCGCGTGGTGCAGATGTTCCAGATGGAGGAATCGGAGACCGCCCGCTTCCGCAAGCACAACAAGGAAGTCCTGCGGGCCAACCTGAAGGCCACTCGGGTCATGGCCCTGACGACGCCCCTCATGGAGCTCATCGGGGGGGCGGCGGTGGCGGGGATCCTGTATTACGGGCACTTCCGCATCCTGAGCGGGCAGACGACCATGGGGGCCTTCAGCGCGTTCCTGGCGACGCTCTACGCCATGTACGTGCCGGTGAAGAAGCTCTCCCAGGCCAACAGCATCGTCCAGCAGGCCGTCTCGGCCGCCGAACGCTCCGTGGAGGTCCTGGACCGCCCCCTGCGCGTTCGGGAGTCGGTTGGCGCCCCCGACCTTCCCCCATTCAGCCGGGACATCCGCTTCGAGTCCGTTTCCTTCGCCTACGATGGCGACCGGCGGGTCCTCAGCGACCTGGATCTCGTGGTGCCCAAGGGGGAGGTGGTGGCCCTGGTCGGCCCCTCCGGCGCGGGGAAGACGACCCTCGTGAACCTCCTGCCCCGCCTCTTTGACGTCACCGCGGGCCGCATCACGGTGGACGGCGTGGACGTCCGGAACGTAACCCTGAGGAGCCTGCGGGCACAGATCGGCATGGTCACGCAGGAAACCGTCCTCTTCGACGATACGGTGGCCGCCAACATCGCCTACGGCCGGCCCGGGGCTTCCCGGGAGGAGGTGGAAGCGGCCGCCCGGCAGGCCCTGGCCCACGACTTCATCCTCGAGATGCCCCAGGGCTATGAGACCCGCATTGGAGAGGGGGGGTTCTCCCTTTCTGGAGGCCAGCGACAGCGCCTGGCCATCGCCCGGGCCCTCCTCAAAGACCCTCCCATCCTCATTCTGGACGAGGCCACGTCCAGCCTGGATTCAGAGAGCGAATACCTGGTCCAGGAGGCCCTCTTCAACCTCGTCCAAGGGCGGACCACCCTCGTCATCGCCCACCGTTTGGCGACCATCTTGAACGCCCACCGAATCGTGGTCCTCGACCAGGGGCGGGTGGCCGAGGAGGGAACGCACCAGGAGCTCCTGGGGCGCGGCGGACTCTACTCCCAGCTCTGCGCCCTGGAATTTCGCGCGGGAACGGCCCTTGAAAGCCCCGCCACCGGGTGATACGCTCGTCCCAGACTGGGGGGATAGGAGGCGCCTTGGAGGATCAGGGGAAGTCTAGGGTGAAGGTCCTGGACCGCAGGCACTTCACCGCGGAGGGTCAACGCCGCGAGGCGGACGTCCCGGAGAATCCCGAGGCGAAGGCCGCGGCCGCTCCCGCGCCGGAGCCCCCGCCCCCCCCATCCGCCCAGGAGGGTCCGGGACAGGAGGGCCCCTTCGCCGAGTTCCTTCTCAACCTCACTTCCTCGGCCTTCATGAGCCTGGGGCAGGTGCCCAACCCGCTCACGGGCCGGCCCGAGCTGGACATCCAGTCGGCCGCATCCATCATCGACATCCTCGAGATGCTGCAGACCAAGACCCGGGGGAACCTCTCGCTCACCGAAAAGGATCTGCTCGACCAATCCCTCTACCAGCTCAAGATGTTGTATGTTCAAACCCTGAAGAAGGCGGAAGGTGGAGGAAGGGAGCGGGGATCGTGAAGACGACGCCTTGGATCCGCGCACTGCTCACAGGCGCCCTCCTGGCTTCCTTGGGCGCCTGGGCGGCGCCCGAGCCGCGTCAGGACGGCCCGGTCCTGCGGTTGGACCCGGACCTCATCCGGCGGCAGGTCGCCACCTCCAGGGAAGAGGTGGTGGACGTCAACAACCAGACCACTCTGGCCAGCTATTTGAGAGCCTTCCGGGCGGCCGCCGATCTGAGCGACCAGGACCAGATCGCTTCCGAAATCGCGGACTATTGCGTGGAGCGCGGGCTTCGGCCTTCCCCCGACGTGGCGGAGGTCTTCCTCTCCATGGCTCTGGAGGCCAAGGAAAGCGGAAACCAGGAAGCCTATCGCCGCCTGGCCCGCTTCGCGGCGGGGTTCGCGCCGGATCACCCCGCCGCCCACCTGGCCCTGGCCGACGCCGCCCGGAGCCAGGAGGGGCTTTTCTCCGGGGAGTTCCTTTTCGAATCCCTGATGGCCATTACCTCGGCGGCCCGCAATCCCGAGACCCGGTGGGTCACCCTGGCCAATTTCACCATGTGGCTCCGATTCGCCTCCCTGGCCCTCCTCTCGGTCTTGACCCTGATCCAGCTTTCCAAGTACCAGGGGCTCCTCCGCCACGACGTTCGGGAGTGGCTGGGAGGGGGCGACTCCAAGTGGATCGAGGTGACGGGGCTGGTGGTCCTCTTTCTGCCCTCCCTCCTCTTCCTCTCCGGCTTCTGGTGGATCGTGTACTGGTCGGCCCTGGTTCTCTTGTACGCCCGTTGGTCCGAACGGGTGGTGGGAATCCTGGCCATGGCCCTGGTCGTGGCGGCGGGGGCCCTCCACCTCCACGCCCTCCAGCGGGTCTACCTCGGACAGTCTCCTCCCCACGTGAGCAACGTCCGTTGCTACGCCAACCGGATCCAGGTGGGCCTGGACGGCTACCTGGGCGAGCACATCGCCCCCACCGACCCGAAGAGCGGGACCTACGGCTACCTCCTGGCCTGCCGGTACATGCTCCACGGCAGCTACATGAAGGCGGAAAACCTCTTCCGAGGATTGCTCAACGAGAACCCCTCGGACGCCAGGATCTTCAACAACCTGGGTTGCCTCTACTACTATCAGAACCGCTACCAGGAGGCCATCCAGCAGTTCAGCCGGGCCCTGGAGAGCCGGCCGGACATGGCCGTGGCTTACCTGAACCGGGCCCTGTCCAAGAACAAGGTCTTCGATTTCTCGGGCGCGGAGGACGATCAGGCCCAGGCCCGCAAGTTGGATCCGGGGCTCTTCCGGACCGCGAATTTGAGCCAGTCCGACGAGTGGTCGCCGATCCCCGCCTGGATGCCCCTGGAAACCAGCCTCGATGCCGCGGCCCGCGCGGCGGCCGGACACCCCGACACCCCCTTCGCCAGCGGCAACCCCGGAGGAATCGCCCCCCTCCTCCTTCGCCCGGCCTTTTCTCCCTGGCTTGTCCTCTTGCCGGTTCTGTTCCTGTCCTTGGCGCTGTTCAAGAAGCGCGATTTCTTCGCCCGGGCGTGCTTCAAGTGCGGCCAACCCTTCTGTTCCCGCTGCAAGACCTCTCTGGAGTTCGAGTCGTTCTGTTCCCAGTGCGTCCATCTGTACATCAAGCAGGACGGGGTTTCTCCCGAAGCGAGGCTCAAGAAGAACTACGAGGTGGAGAACTACCAGAAGCACCAGCGGGTCAAGCGCGTGGTCCTCGCCCTCGTGGCGCCGGGAACGGCCCACTTCACGGAGGGGAGGCCTTTTTCCTCATCCATCCTTCTCTTCCTGTGGTTCGGCGCTCTTTCGAGCTTCTTCCTGAAGGGCTTCCTGATTCCTCTCGCCTTTCCCGTTCCCGTGTCCACGGCCCCCTTCCGCTCCCTCCTGTTCCTCTTCGCCGGCGCCTTGCTCCTGATCCTCTGGGGTCTTTTCGGCATCCCGTCGGCTCTTCGCGCCCCCGCCCCCCCGCAGGGCTGGGCCCGCACGAGAGAGTAGCCATGGCCCTAGCCGGAACGTTGAGGGATTTCAGCCTCGCCGACATCTTCCAGCTCATCGCCCTTCAGAAGAAGACGGGATACCTCACGCTCAAGAGCGAGGCGGACGTGGTGACCGTCACCTTCTTCGAGGGGAGCGTCGTGGGCGCCGAGTCCCTCAACAAGCGCATCGAGGATCGGCTCGGCCACGTCCTGGTCAAGACGGGGCGCATCTCCAAGGAAGAACTGGCCAAGGCCCTGGAGATTCAGAGGCAGACCCTCCAGCGCCTCGGGTACATCCTCGTGAGCGAGAACTTCATCGACGCCGAGAGCCTGAGATCGGCCCTCGCCACGCAGATGCAGCAGACCGTTTACCGGCTCTTCCGTTGGAGGGACGGGGATTACAACTTCGAGGCCCGGGACGCCGTGGAGTACGACCGGGGCAACGTGGTCCCCATGTCCGCCGAGAGCATCCTCATGGAAGGCATCCGGATGCTCGACGAGTGGCCCCTCATCGAGAAGAAGATCCCCTCTTTCGACAAGATCTTCGTCAAGATCCCGTTGCCCACCCCCCCCGTCCTGGAGACCCGCGCCGAGATCCCCTCCATGGACGACGTCTTCGGGGAGGCCACGGGAGCCGGAAAGCCCCTACAGGACGACCACGTGGTGCGCCTCTCCCAGGAAGAGATGGCGGTCTACCAGCACGTGAACGGCGTTTTCACGGTTCAGGAGATCATCGACCGCAGCGGCCTGAACGAGTTCGAAGCCTGCAAGGCCCTTTTCGAACTCTTCAACCGCCAGCTCATCGGACCGGTTCTTCCCGTGGAGCCCGAGGCCCCGCCCGAGGAGAAGCGGTTCGCCTTCCCGGCGGCGGCCCTCGAAACCCTGTTGATCCCCCTCTTCTGGGGCTGGATCGCCGTGTCCGTGGTCCTCTTTCCCTTTCATCCCCTCAGCCACCTTCCGTGGACCGACGGGCCCGCCAAGCGCGACCGAATGACGCTCCTGACGCGCACGACGCTCCAGCGCGTGGCGTCGGCCATCGACCTCTACCAGTTGCAGACGGGAAAGATCCCGCCGTCCCTGGAGGTCCTCGCCCGGGACGGTTACCTGCCCATGCGGAGCCTGGCCGACGCCTACGGACAGCCCCTCATCTACCAGGCCACGGAAAACGGCTACACCCTCGCCGCGAGAAGCCTTCAGGGGGCCCTCCAGGACAACCTGGTGATCACGGGCACCCAGTAGACAGATCGGCCCCTCTCAAGCCTTGGATTTTCTCGGAGGCGTGTCCGCCGCCTCCTTCTTCCGCTTCGCCCGCCCCACGCGCAAGCCCGGGAAGGCCAGACGAAACACCTCGGACACGTCCTTCACGTAATGGAGGGTCATCCCGCGGCGGATGGACTCGGGCAGCTCCCGCCGTTCGGGGCGGTTTCCGAAGGGGAGGACGGCCGTCCGGATGCCGGCCCGCCTGGCCGCCAGGAGCTTCTCCCGCAGGCCGCCCACCGGCAGGACCTCTCCCCGGAGGGTGATTTCGCCGGAAAAGGCCAGGGAGCGGGATACGCTCCGGCCCGTGAGGGTGGAGAGGAGCGCCACGGCGATGGTGATGCCCGCGGAGGGCCCGTCCTTGGGGATGGCCCCCTCGGGCACGTGGATGTGAATGTCCTTTTTCGCCAGGACCTTCTGGTCCAGCCCCCACTCCTCGAGGTGCTCCTTGATGTAGGTGTGGGCCGCCTGGGCCGACTCCCGCATGACCTCGCCCATCTGCCCCGTCAGGGTCAGGACGTTGGAGCCGGGCGTGGCGGTCACCTCCACGAAGAGGAGTTCACCTCCCGTCTCGGTCCAGGCCAGCCCCGTGGCCACTCCCGGAAGGTCCCGCCGCAGGCGGAAGTCCTCCGGAAATCGAGCGACGCCGAGCATTCGCGGGATTTCCTTTGGGTCCACCTCGAAGGGACCCGTCTTGCCCTCGGCGAGCCCTCTGGCCACCTTCCGGAAGACGGCTTCGATGGCCCGGTCGAGGTTTCGGACGCCCGCCTCCCGCGTGTAGCGCCGGATCAGAAGGCGGAGGGTCTCGTCGGGAAGGGACACCTGATCTTCCCGCAGCCCCTGGGCGACGTACTGCTTGGCCAGAAGGTGCCGGCGCGCGATGGCGAGCTTCTCTTCCTCCGTGTACCCAGGGAGTTCGAGAATCTCCAGCCGGTCGAGAAAAGCCGGCTGGATGTTCTCCAGGGTGTTGGCCGTCGCGATGAACATGACCCGGGACAGGTCGAAGGGGAACCCGAGGTAGTGGTCCACGAACTCCCGGTTCTGCTCGGGGTCGAGGGCCTCCAGGAGGGCCGACGAGGGGTCGCCCCTCCAGTCGGACCCCATCTTGTCCACCTCGTCGAGCACGAAGACCGGGTTCATGGAGCCCGCGTTCTTGATGCCCTGGATGATCCGTCCCGGCATGGCGCCGATGTAGGTCCGGCGGTGGCCGCGGATTTCGGCCTCGTCCCGGACCCCGCCCAGGGACATGCGCACGAACTTGCGCCCCAGAGTCCGGGCGATGGCTCTCCCGAGGGAGGTCTTCCCCACTCCGGGCGGCCCCACGAAGCAAAACAGGGTCCCCGTGTGTCCGCCCTTGAGCTTGCACACGGCCATGTACTCGAGGATCCGGTCCTTGACCTTCTTGAGCCCATAGTGGTCCCGGTCCAGGTTTTTCTGGGCGGCGGAAAGGTCCAGGACGTCCTGTGTGGTCTTTCCCCAAGGAAGGTCGAAGACGAGGTCCAGAAAGGCCCTCAGGTGGCTCAGCTCCTCCGAAAAGGGGCCGAAGCGCGAGAGGCGGGAGATCTCCTTCTCCAGCACTTCCCGGACAGGGGGGGGGCAGTCCAAGGATTCCAGCCGTTTCCTGTACCCGGCCTCCCCCGAATCCCCGCCGTCCCCTCCCGACAGCTCCGCCTGGATGGTCTCCAATTGCTGGCGCAGGAAGTACTCCTTCTGCCTGCGGTCCATCTCCTCCCGCGTCTGGCGGTTCAGCTTGTCTTGGAGGGACTGGATCTCCACTTCCGAACTGAGCTCCGACAGGAGGAGGCTCAACCGTTCCACCACGTCCGGGGTTTCGAGCAGGCGCCTGGCCCGCTCGAAGGACAGGTCCAGCTGGGACGCCACCAGGTCCGCCAGGCGTCCCGGCTCCTCGATGGTGGACAGGAATTCGCGGGTTTCCGGGGGAATGCCCCGCCCGCCGCCGGAGAGCTGGTCCAGCCTCTGGAGTACTCCCCGCATTTGGGCCGTGGCCGTGAGCCGGGCGGCGGGGTCGAGGGAGTCGGGGAGCGGCTCCACTCGGGCGAAGCGCACGTCCCCCCGGCGGCGCTCCAGGGTCAGCCTTGCCCGGCTCACGCCCTGCACGAGCAGAAGGTTGACGCCCGCCGCGTCGCTCGGGGCGAGCCTGAGGACCAGCACCACGGTCCCCACGGTCCTCGTGGATACGCGGCCTCCTTTGGGCGCGGGGCAGATGACCATGTAGTCGCCGCTTGCGTGGGCCTCCTCGAGCAGGGCCTTGCCCCCCTGAAGGGGAAAGGCGAGGGTGGAGAGGGCCAGGGGAAAAACCACTCTCTCCTCCACCGTCCAAACGGGGAGCCGGTCCGGCGCCGCCGGCCTGGGGGCGGGTTCTTTGGTCATGGGTGGTCCCTCAGGGGTTCACGGGGATACGGGCCATCCGGCCCCGGCGCTCGGACACCCGGGGGAGGCGGACGCACAGCACCCCCTTTTCATAGGTGGCCGTGGCCTGGTGGGTATTCCAGGCCCCGTCCAGATGGATCGTCTTGCGGAAGGGTCCCCGATCCCGTTCCAGGAGGTGGTAGGCCTGGAGTTCGGGATTCAGAAAACGTGGTCGCTCCCCCTGGATCACGAGGGTTCCCCCGCCTCCCAAGACCGACAGGCTCTCGGGGGCCATACCGGGAACGTCCACGTAGACCAGGAGGTGGTCCTTGCCCTCCACCACGTCATAGGGGGCCGTGAAGCCGACGTCCGCCTGGCTCTCGTCCTGTTGGATCGACTGAAGGGCCTCGAAGAGCTGGTTCATCTGGGACTGCAGTCTGACCACGTCCAGGAAGGACGAGAGCATCTTTCGCATCAGGGTCCGCCCTCCCTCTTGGTATCCAGGAGGTGCCGCACCTCTTCAAGGAATTCGCTGATGTCTCCGAACTGCCTGTAAACCGAGGCGAATCGGACATAGGCCACCTGGTCCAGGAACCGGAGCCGCTCCATGATGAGGTTGCCGATCTGGGTCGTGCTGATCTCCCGATCGGGGCTGTTGTGGAGGATGGACTCGACCTCCTCCACGATGGCGTTCAGGGCCGCCGTGGCCACGGGCCTTTTCTCGCAAGCCTTGAGAATGCCGAGAAGGAGTTTCTCCCTGTCGAACTTCTCGCGCCGCTCGTCCTTCTTGACGACCCGGTACGGAACGGTCTCGATCGTCTCGTAGGTGGTGAAGCGGCGGTGGCAGGAGAGGCACTCCCGGCGCCGGCGGATGCTGTCGCCCGCCGAAACCTCCCGGGAATCCACGACCTTGTCCTCCAGGTGGCCGCAAAATGGACAGCGCACAGGGCCTCCTTTCCGGCAGTGTATCGGAGGGATGCGGCGGCTTCAAGGACCCTCGTCCGGGAGTTGGGAGGACGGGAGGTTCCTGAGGCGTTTCCGCTCCTCTTCCGCACGGGCGGCATCCTTCAGCTCCTGGAGCCGCACCCGGCCGAGGGCCAGGTACAGGAGGCCCCACAGGATGCCGGGAAAGAACATGACCGCATGGCCCACGATGCCCGCCGTCACCGCCGGGTCTTCAGAGATCCCGTAGAAAAGCGTGAGGCAGACCTGAATGGCCTTGTGGACACCCCCGATGCCTCCAGGGGTCGGGATCGCCGCCCCGAAGGACACGAACATCAGCAGCAAGAGGCCCGCGGAATGAGGGAGATCCAGGTGGAGGCTCTGGAGAAACGCCCAGCAGGCCCCGGCGATGCAGAGCCAGATGGCCACGGAGAGAAAGGTAACGTAGAGGATGGTCCGCTTTTTCCGGAACGTGGACAGCCCTCCCGTGAAGGCCAGCAATGCCCGGACCGCTTTGAGAAGGAGGGGATAGCGCCCGAGGCGCTCGCTGCGGCGCGCCATCCGGTCGAAGATCCGGCGGCGGGGCATGAGCCAGAGAAGGAACAGCCCCGCCGGGACGGCCGCCGCCACGAGAACCCAGGAAAGCCGCGTGAAGTAAGTCAGGAGCCCCTCGGCTTCGGGGGCGAAGCCCTCCGTCGGAAGGATGAGGTATCCAAACCAGAGGATGGCGAGCGCGATGAGGTCCATCCCCCTCTCCAGGACCGTGGATCCCAGCACCTGGGTGAAGGAGAGGCCGTGCCACCGGGCCAGGAGAAAGGGCTTCCCGATCTCGCCGATGCGCCCCGGCATGGCGCCCGAGAGGGTGTAGGAGACCACGGTGGCCTTCAGAAGGCTGGATAGGGGCAGCCCCTCCCGCACCCCCGCGAGCATGACCCTCCACCGGAAAGCCCGCAGAAACACCGACAGGACCTCCAGCGCCAGGGCGGCGCCGAGGTGGGGCAAGGAGGCCCTTCGCGACTCCTCCAGCACACGGTGGAGATTGGCTTTGTGGAGGAAGAAGTACAGGAGGACCCCCGTGAGAAGGAGCGTGAAGACCCAGAGGATGGCTTTTCGGGCTCGGGGCGTCACGGGGTCGGCTCCACCAGGGCCTCCGGACGGAACACCGTCAGCGAATCGGCCCCCGCCGCCAGAAGGGCCTCCGCCTCGTCTCGGGAGGCGGGATCGCACAGGACCTGGAGGCGCACCTTTCTGGGAATTCGGGCCCTGAGCCGCCGAACTCCCTCCAGGGCTCCTCCGTCCCCCAAGGCGCTCGCCGGCAGGACGACCCCGGCGGGCCGGCGTTCCCGGAGAAGCCGCGCGAAACGGTCCAGTCCTTCGGGAGGAAGGGCACAGGGGGGGAGAAGAAAGCGGACTTCCAGCTCCGGTGCCGTGGCGAGCAGGGCCGCGACCTCCTTCCCGAGCGCCTCTCCCGAACGGCCGAGCAGGAACCCCGGCGTGAGGGCCACCAGCGCCCCACGCGCGCCCAACCGGAGGCACTCGAGGAGTTCCATCCTTTTTGTGGAAAGGGTGGATCCCCCTTCGGGATAGGCCACCGCCCCAGAGAGCAAGGCGCCGGACCGGGTCTCCGCCTCCAGTTCCTCCAGGAGGTAGGGATGGACCAGGGCCCGGGCGACTCCCGCCGCCTCCCACGTCCGAAGGCGGGACGACGCCTCGGCCGGGACGACGGCGGGCCCGAGGAGGGCGCCCTCGATTTTCGACGCGAGCGGTTCGGCGGGTGTCATTCGGTCTCAGGCGTCCTTGGACCAGGTCCGGCGTTCCAGGGATGCGACCTCCTCCGGGCTGAACAGGACGGTGGGCTGGAGGATCAAGTAGAGGCGATCCTCCTGTCGAACCATGGCCTCGATGAAGCGCAGGTCCTGCTGTCGGATCATGTCCGGAGGCGGCTTGAGGTCTCCCGGGGCGGCCGAGAAGACCTCCACCACCGCGTCCACGAGGAATCCCACGGGCGTATTCTGGATCACCGCCACCACCACGCGGCCCTTCTTGGGGTCCACGGGGCCGTACCCTAGCCTCTCCCTGAGGTCCACCACGGGAAGGATGGTTCCCCTCAGATCCAGGACCCCTTTGAGAAACGCGGGCACTTTGGGCAGGGTGTAGATGCGGGGGATCTTCAAGATTTCCCGGACGGACTCCACGGCGAGCGCGTAGGACTGCGTCTCGACTGTCATGCCGAGGTACAGCCGGGCCTCCTGCGAGGGCTTTTCCTTTTTGGCCTGGAAAAGGCTCGGGGCGTCCGCCACGTCAGCCTTCCTCGATGCGGAAGCGGCTCATGGAGCGCGACAGGGCCTCGGCCCTCTGGGAGAGGGAGGCGGCCAGGTCGGAGGACTCCTGGACCCTGCGGGCGATGGCCTGGCTTTTCTCGGCCAGGCTCCCCATGGCCCGCTCCACGGCCCGGCCCGCGTTGCTTTGCACCTGGTTCTGGGCCATGACGTCGGCCACCGCGGAGGTGAGGCGGTCCATGGCCTGCCGGATGAGAGTGGAACCAGCGCTTTGCTCGGAGGTGGCCCGGCGGACCTCCTGGGAGAGGGACCGGATCCGGTTGACGGCCTCCAGGACCTGCTCCGACCCGACGGTCTGCTCCTTCGTGGCCTGGCGGAGCTGGTGGGCAAGGTCCCTCAGCCGCTCGGTGGACCGCACGATGCCGGCGGCCCCCCTGGACTGCTCGGAGGTGGCCCTCGCGATCTCCTGGACCATCTGGAGGGATGGCTTCACCGCCTCCTGGATCCGGGCGAAGACGCCGAGGCCCTCCCGGGCCACCGCCACCGTCTCGTCCACGATGGCGCGCTGGTCTTCCACGGCTTGGACGGCCTGCTGGACGTCGCGCTGGACCGCATCGATGATGGTCGAGATCTCGCGGGTGGAAACGGACGTCTTCTCGGCAAGCCCTTTGATTTCCCCCGCCACCACCGCGAAGGGCTTGCCGTGTTCCCCGGCCTGCGCGGCGATGATGGCCGCGTTGAGGGCCAGCAGGTGCGTCTGTTCCATGACCTCGTCGATGACGGCCAGGATGTTCCCCACCTCCTGGCTGCGGCGTCCCAGCAGCTTCATGACCTCCGTGGTGGAGGCAAAGGAGGACCGGAGCTGATCCACGCTGGAGCGAGAGTCCTCCATGGCTTTCGCCCCGGCTTGGGCCTCCGAGGCCACGGCTTCCGTGGCCTTCCGCGTCTTCGCGGCGTTCTCCTCGATCTGGCGGATCGAGCCCTCCATCTCGGTCATGGCGGCCGAGGTGTCCTCCACGAAACGGTTGAGGGTTTCGGTGGAGGCGTCCACCTCCCGGTTGGCCGCCACATTCTGGGTCATGGTGGTGGCCACCGTTCCCACCGCGTCGTTCAGGCCCTGGGTGTTGGCGGCGATCTGGTCGATGCTGGCCGCCATCTGCAGGACCGAGGAGCTGACCTCCTCCGCCAGTTCCGAAAGACCCTCCATGAGCCGGGAAACCTCCCCCACGGCCCCTTGGATGGCCTTCACCTCGGCCCCCGCCTCGCGCGTCGCGCTCTCCTGAGCCTTGGCGTCCTCCAGGGCCAAAGCGAGCTGGCGTGCCTGTACCGAGGCCCCCTCCTCCACCCGCCGCATCCCGTCCCGGGCTTCCCGGACCATCCCGGCCAGGCTGGCGCCCATTTCGCGGAAGGTGGCCGAGAGCTGTCCCAGCTCGTCGCTCCGGCGGATTTCCTCCCGAAATCCCGTCAGTTGTCCGCCGGCGATCCTCCGTGCGTCCGCCGAGAGGACCTCCAGGGGCGCCACGATGAAGCGGGCAACGGGAAGGGTGAGAAGGGTGCCGGCGACGGTTCCGAGGAGCACCACCAGAGCGCCGAAACCGATGAAGCCCCTCCGCAACGCGCCAAGGGATTCGAGGCCCACGACCATCCTCAGCTCGCCCAGGCGACGCACGCGGTGCTCGCCGGCGGTGGGCTGGGGCGCCTCGAAGCCGATCTCCCCGATCCCCGAGGAGGCGGCTTCCGCCACCAGGATCGGAACCCGAAGAAGGAGCCCCGATCCCAACGGCGTATCCACGCGGCTCCACAAGGCCGACCCTGGCGAGCCTTCCGGGCGCGCGTAGGGGGCCTGTTTCAACGCCCCTCCCGCCTGGACCACGGCGCCCTTCTCGTCGGCGAATTCCACCCAGTACAAGCTGGCGTCCGCCTTCACCAGCTGGTCCACCGTGTCCTTCAGGCCGCTCTTGTTGAACTGCAAGTTGTAGGCCGACAGCCCCGACACCGTGGCGCCGAGGTTCGAATAGGAGTTCCGCAGCTGGCCCAGGGCCACCCTGCGGGTGTGGAAGTAATACACGAGAGCCAGGAGGAGGGATCCCACGAACAGGCATCCCACGAGGACGGTGAGGATCTGTCCCCGGACGCTCCCCCGCAGGAAGGCGAGGGCGCGCCCAAACCAGCCCTTATTCATACACGACCTCGATGCGCTGGGAGGAGGGTATCTTCAGGCGAAGGGCGTCGGCCGTGTTCTTGTTGGCGGCGGAAGCGGACACGGCCGGCTGGACGAGCTTGTCCGTGGGGATGTTGACCCCGTTGAGGATGGCCTGCGCCACCCGGGCCGCTTCGTTCCCCACGGCGTCCGGCGCGAAGAAGGAGGCGCAGAGGGCGCCGCTCGCCACCAGGTTTTCCGACAGGGCCACCGGTACGACGCGGTTCTCGATGCACGTCGAAATGATGTACCGCAGGGCGTCGCCGTTGGCCGTAAGGGGGTCCGGAAGGAGAAGAACGAGCCGAGCCTGCTCCTTGACCTCGCCGAGGATGGCCGCGAGGTCCGCGACGTTGCCCACGGAACGCCCCTGGGCGTCGAAGCCGTCCGCTCCGAGCCGGCTGATGAGGCCCCCCACGGCGGGTCCCACCGCCGGGCTGTGGAGGATCACGCAGGACTTCCCTTTGGCGCCGAAGGCCTTCACGAGGTTGGAGAGCCCTTTCGTGGAGCCCAGGGAAGCAATCCCCACCATTTTCGGGTCCTGGAAGAACCCTTCCACCTCGGGATAGTAGACCATGGCGTAGATGATCCAGACGTCCGGGAGCGCCTCCCGCACCTTCTTGGCGGCATAGGTCCCCACGCAGAAGACGAGCTGGGGGGACTGGCCCTTCAGGGTCTGAAGAGCCGCGTCGTCGGCCGCCGTGCCCTGCAGGTCGATGGCCTTGGGGTTGAAGGCGGGGAGCTGGAGCGAGTACGCCACCTGGATGAACCCGGCCTTGGCGTCGGCGTAGGCCTCCACTCCCGAGCGCGAGACGATGAAGACACCGGCGGCCGCCGCCTCCACCGCGACGACCAGGAACACCGCCACTGCCAACGCCGTCCATACTTTGCGCTTCCCATGCGCACCTCCCCATGAACCTCAAGTTCAGTCAGACTATCACCGGCCCTTCGGCAGGTCAACGAACAAGGTCCGGGGTGAGGCCACGGTCACCCTTCCAAGCGCCCCAGGAACTCTTCGAAGTTGGTGACACCGGGCCACGGTCACGGCCACTCGGTCCCCCGCGGGGGCCCCGCTGTGGGCGGCGGCGTAGGCCGCGGCGGCCTGTTCGACGGGAAAGGGCAGCGCGTCCAATCTGCGCGGGTTGCGGACCACCACGTGGCACCCTGGATAGTCGGAGGCGTGGAACCAGAAGTCCTGACCCCGGCCCAGCCGGAAGGAAACGGTGTCATTCCCGGCCGCGCTCTTGCCGGCATAGCCCACGAAATCCAGCGGAAGGGCCACCTGGGCCACCCCTGGGGGGAGGGTCCGGCGGCGCTGGGGAGGGGGCTCCCGGCGCACCCGCTCCCCTTCGGGGAAGAGGCGCCCCAGGTCCGCGCTCCCCGCCAGCTCATCCCTCTCCGTTTGCAGGGACCGCGCTTCTTCCTCCAGAAGCCGCATCCTCTCGGCCAGCTCCCTGCGCCTCGTCTTGGCCTTCCGCACTTTCCGGAAGAGGGCCTCCGCGTTTTCGAGAACGCTCTTCGAAGGGTCCAGGGGGACCTCCGCTTCCGACGGGGGATCGGTGCGGAAGTCCGTCACCCGCTTGGAGGAAAGGCCCCTTCTCCGCAGGTCCCCCGAGGCCATGAGCGCGTTGGCCCAGGCTTCCTGCGCCTCCCACGCTTCACCCTCCCGCTGATCCTCGAGGATGGCCTGCCTGCGGCGCTCCAGCGCCGCCGCCCGGCGGCCCAGGGCGCGCAGGGCGGCGGCGCGGCCCCTTTCGAGAAGGCCCGCCCGGAGGCGCTCGGAAAGCCCCGAGGGGTCCTCCTCCCCCGACGGTGGAGGGACCATCCGGGGCAGAGGGGGCGTCCACTCGGAGCCGCACGCGCCCGAGCGTCTTTCTCCCGACAGCACTCTTCCCGCCCAGATGACTCGCTCCCCCTCGTCGAGAAGAAGCAGGTTCCCGGACCGTCCCAAACCTTCCCAGACGAGGGCCCGGACCAGGCCGCCCCGGAACGCCACCCGGAGAAGCGGCTCCTGGGGAAACGGGGCGCTCACGTCCTCCACGCGGGCCCCCGTCAGGTGGACCCGGAGAACGTCCTCCGGCGCGCCCCGGGGCCAAGTCCAAGAGCACAGGCCCGCGGCGAGGTGGGTCGGGTGCCAGCAGAAACCGAGGGTCTCTCCCCGGCGGAACTCCAGGCCGAGGCTCCAGGCGTCCGGCCGGGCCACGCGGGCGACGGGCCGGCCCGCGAGGTCCGCGGCCAGTTCTCGGGCGAGACGGGCAACGGTTCCCGGGGTCATTGGAGGCGCCTGAAGCGGCGGCGGCGGAACCGATAGATCCAGTCCTTCCCAAGCCGAATGGGATTCCAGGCTCGATTCACGTAGGCGAAAGCGAAAACGGCTCCCCCGAAGTGCGCCAGGTGCGCGATTCCCCCGCCCGATCCGAAAACGGAGAAGAACAGGCTTGCCCCCACCCAGGCCACCACCAGGAGCCAGATCTTCACGGGAAGGACGAACCAGAGGAGGACCTCCGTGTGCGGAAAATACAGGGCGTAGGCCGTCAGGATTCCGTACACCGCCCCGCTGGCGCCGATGACCAGGACGGGCCCCTTGAGGAAGAGCGCCGCGGCCAGACCGCCGGTCAAGGCAGAGCCCCCGTAGAGGAGCAAGAACCGGCGGGTCCCCATGAAGACCTCCAGGTCCCCGGCGAAGAAGTACAGGGTGAGCATGTTGAAGAACAGGTGGCCCATGCCGCCGTGGAGGAACGAGTAAGTGAAGACGGTGTGGACGTGGCCGGGCCACACCCGCCCCGGCACGAGCCCGAGCATTTCGGTGAAGGGGGGAAGGGCGGCCTGCAGAAGGAATGCGGCCACGTTCAGTCCCACGATCCACCCCAGGGTGGCGGTCCAGCGTCCACCGAATCGAATCTGCGGCATGCCACGCTCCCCGGTGACCATTATAGGGGAGGGCCGCCGTCCCGTCTTGATCGAAACGCGGGGTCCACTGGCCCTCGATGTGGCCTCCCCACCTTTGCGTTTGGCTGGGGGAGGCATCTGCGGTATTCTGGAGAGCCAGGTAGAGAGATGGGTCCGCCGAAGCTGAGGGTGCTCGCCAAGAATCCGGAGCTGGCCAGGATCGGCCAGCGGGTCCAATCGCTCGTGGGAGAAGACCTCCAGCGGGTGGAGGCGACCATCGCCACGCACCTCCGCTCCCCCTATGCCCCGGTGGCCGAAATGGGCGCCTACCTGGCCGCCAGCCGGGGCAAGCGCCTTCGGCCCATCCTCGTCCTCCTCTGTTCCCGGCTCATCGGCTACGAGGGGCAAAAGCACATCCTGTACGCCGCGGTCCTGGAGTTCATCCACACCGCCACCCTCATCCACGATGACATCGTGGACCAGGCCCTCCTGCGGCGCGGCCGCGCCTCCCTCACCTCCCGCTGGGGCCCCGAACTCGCCGTCCTCATGGGCGACCGCGTCTTCATCAACGCCATGCACCTCGCCGTGAAGGACGGCTGGAACGACGTCATCCCCGTGATCTCCGACACGACCCTGAGCCTCATCGAGGGTGAGCTGATCCAGAGCCACCGGAAGTGGGACCTGACCCTCCAGCCCGAAGACAACCTGGAGATCGTCAAGAGGAAGACCGCCCACCTTTTCTCGACGTGCTGTTCGACCCCCGCGTACCTCTCCGGGGCCCCCCAGGACGTGAGGGAGTCCCTCGCCGCCTTCGGCCTGAACCTCGGCATCGCCTTCCAGATGGTGGACGACTGCCTGGACTTCATCTCCGACGAGGCGACCCTCGGAAAACCCGCGGGCCACGATCTGAAGGAAGGCAAGATCACTCTCCCCCTCCTCCTCCTCCTGGAGCGGGGCACGCCCGACGACAAGGCCTTTCTGGAGGCCGTCGTGGCGGCCCGCCGCTTCGACCCCGAGACCCTCCGGGAGGTGGCCGCCCGCGTCGTGGAGTCGGGCATGCTCGAAGAGGCCCAACGGATCGCCTCCTCGTACGCCGACGAGGCCCGCGCCCACCTCCGAGGATTCCCGGAGAGCCCCTACCGGGAGGTCCTCGCCCTGATGCCCGAATACATCATCCGCCGGCATTTCTGATGGCCCCCTTTTCCTGGATCTTTTTCGACCTCTTCGACACCCTGTGCACCGTGGACGAGACCGTCTACTACGCCGGGAAGCGCGCCGCCGCCGAGGCCGCGGGCGTGGACCCCGAGGCTTTCCTGGGGGCCTGGGCATCCACTTCCGCCGAGGCCAGCATCGGACGAATCAAGACGCCCTTCGACCGGGCCGCCAAGGCCCTCGCCAAGCTGGGTGTGTTCGACCGCACCGCGGTGGGAGAGGTGGCGAGGCGGGACGTGGAGACCATCCTGGCCAGCGTGGTCTACTACGAAGGGGCACCCGAATGCCTCGCTGCGCTCCGATCCCGGGGCTTCCGCCTGGGCCTCATCAGTAACGCCACGGCCACCACGGCTTTCGTCGTGGGCCCCCTGAAGCTCCGGGAGCGTCTGGACCTGTTGGTTTTTTCCTACGAGGCGGGGGTGGTGAAGCCCGATCCCGCCATCTTCCGGAAGGCCCTGGAGCGCTCCGGGGCCGATGCCTCCCGGTCGCTCTTCGTGGGGGACGGAGCCAACCACGAACTCGACGCCGCGCGGGCACTGGGCTGGTCCACCCTGTGCATGGACCACCCCCGGAAGGCCCTCTCTTTCCGGGACCCCGACGGCCTCTCCGGGCCCGATCACCCGCGGGTGACCTCCTTCCCGGACCTCCTGGCCTGGATCGGGGACGCCCCGGCGGGCTGAAATTCGGACCGGCGAATCCGCGAGGTCTCAGGCCCTTCGGAGGGTGAGGATCACCGCAAGACCCTGTCCGGGGCGGTTGTCCAGGTCCAGTGATCCTCCCAGGCGCCGCGCCAGATCCCGGCACAGGACGAGGCCGAGACCGGTCCCGCCGGGCTTCGTGGAAAGGTAGGGGGTGAAGGGAGAAGCCGCCACCTCCTCCGGGAGCCCCCCGGCGTCGTCCTCCACCCGGATCCGGGTCCAGCCGCCCTCCTCCTCGACCTTTACGCGGATCGTTCCGGAGGCCCCCGAGAAGGCCTCCACGGCGTTTCGGAGCAGGTTGAAGAGGATCTGGTAGAGGGAGGCCTCGTCGGCCTTCACGAGGCGCTCCGGCGTGCGTGGAACGTGAAACCGGACCCCTCGCGAGGAAGCCAGGGGTTCCAGGGTCGTGACCGCTTCCTGAAGCAGGGCATCGAGGCCGACCTCTCCGACCTCGGCGAGGAGATCGGATCCGAGGGTCTGGAAGCGGTTCACGAGCTCCATGAGGCGGTCCACCTGGCCCTTCAGGACCGTGGCCGCCTTGGCGGCGGTGGCGGCAAAATGCGGGTCCGAGGGATCCAGGGCGTCCAGCTCCTGGAGCCACAGCCGCATGGGGGTCAGGGGATTGCGGATCTCGTGGGCCAGGTACCGCGCCATCTGCTTGTGCGCGGCCAGCCGCTCGCGGTCCAGGGCGGCCGTAAGGTCCAGCCAGTGGAGGAGGACCCTCTGGCCGGCGGCGTGGCGCTGGAGCTCGTAGGTTCGACCCTCCCGGCTGACCCTCGCCCCCTCCTCGGCTTCCCCCTCCTCGGTCAGGGCTCGCCCCAGGGTGTTGGCGAAGAGGATTTTTCCGGCCGGGTCGGTCATGACGAGGCCATCCGGCATGAGTTCGAGGACGCGCCGGAAGAGCTCCGCCGACGTGCGCAGGGTCCGGCGGAGCCGGTATTCCCGCGCCAATTGCCTAAGGACAACCAGCAGGTACGAGAGGTCCAGTGGCTTCTCCACGAAGTCCAGGGCCCCCGTTTCCCGGGCGCGTCGCGCCGTTTCCGCCTCCCCGTAGCCGGTCATGACGATGGCCATGAGGTCCGGCTGGGAGGCCAGAAGGCGCTCGAGGAGCTGGAGCCCGCTCATTCCCGGAAGCCGCAGATCGAGAAGGGCCAGGTCCGGCGGGCGAGAGGCGACCTCCTTCAGAGCCTCTTCGGGCGAGGCCGACGGGACGACCAGGAAGTCCTCCTGGCGCGCCAGAATCCGCGACAGCTCCTCGAGGGTGGCCCGTTCGTCGTCCACCACGTACAGGACCAGCCGGTCCCCGTCCGGGGAAGTCATTACCTGTCTCCTCCTCCCGTGTCCACGGGCCTCAGCGTCACTCGCACCGAAGTCCCTCCCTGTGCCCGGTCCCCGATCTCCACCCGGCCTCCCATCCTTCTCACGAGAGCTTCCACCACGTACAGGCCCAGGCCGGTCCCCTGGGCCTTCGTCGTGACGAAGGGTTCGAAGGCCCGGCCTCGCACCTCCTGAGCCAGGCCGGGCCCGTCGTCCTCCACGACCAGCATCGGCTCTCCCCCGGTGCTCATTTCGAAGCGCGCCCAGATGCGACCGCCGTCGGCCCGCACCGCATCCAGCGCATTGAACAGGAGGTTGACGGTGACCTGGACCAGGGATTGGGCGTCTCCGAGCACGACGGGTCCGCTTTCCGCGCCCTGGGCCTCCAGGGCCACTCCCTTTCGCTCCGCCGCCGGTTTCACGAGGGAAATCGCGGCGGCCAGCCATTCCCGCGGCTCCACGGGGCGGTCGGGACCCGGGGCGCCGCGGGTGGCGGAGGCAAAATCCCGAAGGACCCGTTGGGCCGCGCGCAGGTAACCCCGAAGGACCTCGGCGTCCTCCCGGCTGGGGGGGCGCGCTTCGAGGGAAAGGGCGTCCAGCCTCAATACCGCCGGATTCAGGGCGTTGTTGATCTCGTGGGAGAGGGCCGCCCCGAGCCTTTCCAGGAGCGCCAGGCGCTGGACCCGCAAGAGCTGCTCCTGCTGGTCGCGGATCCTGAGCGTCATCCGCTCGAACACTTCCGCAAGTTGCGCCGGCTCGTCAAAGTGCCTGGAAGCCTCCCCCTCTCCTTCGGTCCCGGCCCATCCCTCCATTCGCGCCGCCAGGTCGGCCACGGGGCGGACCACATCCAGGCGGAGGGCCCGGATCAACAGAGACCAGCCCGCCACGAGGAAGCAGACGAAGACCCCCAGCAGGACGATCAGGGCCGCCAGGCTCCAGCGAAAGGTGGCCGCCGTTTCCGCCGCGAGCGAGGCCAGCCGGCGCTGGTCCATGAGGAGTTCGGCGCGCCCCCATCTCTTGGCATGAACGTAGAGGGGAAGGGACACCAGGACGCGGTCGCCAGGAAGGTCCACGACGGGCTCCTGTTCCGGCGAAGCGCTCCCCCACGCCCAGCGCTCTCCGGCCTCCACCTCGATGATCCCGCCGGCGGAGGAGAGCCGGACCCCCCGCAAGTGTTCGGAGAAGGAAATGCGGGCCGACAGATCCTCCCGGAGCGACCGCTGGGTGGCCTCCACTTCTTCCCGGTAGCACTGCGCCCGGGCGGCCTCCACATCGGGGAGGGCCGCGGGAATCCCCGCCTCCGACGCCATCTCCCAGACGCGCGTGTCGGGAAGCGACGGGTGAGCCCGGACCAAGTCCACGAGATCCGGGTTGGGAGCCGCCCCCTGCGGGACACGCAGCTCGAGCAACCGGGATTCCAGCAGGTGGACCTTGAGGACGGATGGATCGGCCGCCAGGTCGTACAGAAGGGTCCGCGCCACCGCCAGCCCTTCAGAGCGGGCGTATCGGCCTACCTCCTCGCGGATCTGCTGGACCTGGCGCTGCCAGGCCGTGACCACCAGCGCCAGCGTCACGGCCGCCGCGACGGCCACAATGGCCAGCCCTCCGCCGGCCCTCCGTCGCAGGCGAGACTCGAGGCCGCCGCCTCCCGCCCCCTTAGACCTCACGGAGCCGCCTCGTGCGCGATTCGGGCCTGCGCCCGGCGAAGCGCCTCCTCCGCGGAGAACTCCGCGTCCAGCGCATCCATCAGCGCCCCCTCGAGGATCTCCTGGCCGCGCGGCCCGAGGTCCGGAGGCGCCACGAGCCGCGTTCGCGAAAGGGCGCGCTCGGCCTCGACATTCTGGGCGGGAAGGCCGGCCGCGGCGGGAAGATGGCCCGCCAGCGCGAGGGTCTCCTGCACGGCGGGCCCCAGGAGCGCCACACCGTCCCGGGGCGCGACCACGGAGGAAGGACACGCCCACACGTACCCGCCGTACAAGGTCCGGGCGGTTTCCCCGCGGTGGGGCGCTTCGGTCACGCGGCACGAGACTCCGGCGGACCGAGCCCGGGCGACGAGATCCTTGACCTCCGAAGCCCACACGAAGACCCCTTTCCGGCGTCCCTCCAGGAACGCGTCCACGGCCTCCTGCGGGTCCGGCGGGGGCTCGAGGCCGTGCCGCTGAAGAAAGGCCAGCGCGCGAATTTGCGGAGCCCCGTACACGGCTTCACCAGGAAGGTCCGAGACGCCCTCCCCGTGGGCGAGGGCCCAGAAGAGCTCGAGTGGCGGAACGGTGGATCCCAAGGTCGGCTCCCCTTCTCCATGGAAAGCCCGTGCCCCAGCCCAGCGGTCCAGAGCCTCCAGCGTCATGCGTTCCGGCACCCCGTCCTCTTCTCGCGATGCGAACGCGACCGCGTCCACGGTCAGGGGCAGGGCGAGCCACCGGCCGTTCTGGACCGGCACGCACGCGCCGAGGCCCTCTCGAAGGGCTCCCGCCGCCACGGGCTCCACGGGCCGCAGCCAGGGCCTGAGCACGGAGAGGGACGAGGCCCGCAGAACATAGCCGTCGTAGGCCGTAGACCCGCTTGAAAACAGCAGGACCTCGAGGTCCCGCGCCCGGGCGCTCGGAGTGAGGGGCGCGAAGGTCCATCCGAGGCGGCCATGCGCCGACGCCGCCTCCAGCGTGCGCGTGAGGCCCGCTGGCGTCGCCACCCGCGGAATCTGCGGCGGCCCGGCCTGGCGCGGCCCGCACGAGGCGGCCAAGAGGGCGGTCGTGAGGGCCCAGGCCCCTCTTCTCCCGTTCATGCGTTCATCCTACCGCAAGCGAATGACCTTGCGAAAAGGGGGTGGAAAAAGAGCGAGGGCGGGCCGAAGCCCGCCCTCCGAGAAGCGCTTTCCCAGGCTGTGGTTACCTGGTGAACTGATAGGGGTTGGAGACGCCGGTGTCGGGGTTCGTGACCACGATGGTGACGGGCACGCCCTTGGGGCAGAGGCTCTTGGCGTTGAGCAGCTTGATCTTGCCGCTGCTCACGAAATTCACCGTGACGCCCGTGCCGTTGATGGTCGCCGTGCAGCCGCTCTGGAAGTTCGTCCCGTAGAGCACGATCCGGAAGGGCTCGGTGAGCTTCTTCGAGGACAGGATCTGCGGAGGAACGGGCTTCACGATGACCGTGAGGTTCTGACTGGTGGTGTTGCTGGCGAGGAGGTTGTCGGTCACGGTCACGGTCACGTTCTTGGTGCCGATCGTGGTGTAGGTCTTGTTGGCCGTGGCGCCCGTGCCGGTGGTGCCGTCGCCGAAGTTCCACGCGATCGTGTAGTTGCCGCTGCCGCCCGAAGCGAGGGCCGTGAAGGTCACGGAGTTGCCGAGGATCACGGTGCTGGGCGTGGCGGAGGCCGCGACGGTCACCGGGCTGAGGACGCGGATGACCACGTCGTTGCTGTCCACGAAGTTGGTCGCGGTGTCGGTCACGCGGACCCGGGCGAAGTAGGTGCCGGCCGTGAGGTACTGGTGGGCCGGAGCCGCGCCGGTGCCCACGCCGCCGTCGCCGAAGGTCCAGGCGTAGGTGTAGGAACCCGTGCCGCCCGTGACGTTGGCAGAGAAGTTCACGGTCCCGCCCGTCACGAGGGTGGCGGGGGTGCCGCTGGCAGTCGCCGTCAGGGGAGCGTAAACCTGAATTGTGATGTTGGCGGTGACCGTCTGGGGCCCGCCGGCGGCGGCCGGGTAGGAGTCGGTCACGGTCAGTACCACATTGTACGCGCCCGTGGAGTTGTAGGTCTTGATGGGGTTCTGGGCCGTGCTCGAGGTACCATCACCGAAGTCCCAGGCGAAGGTGTACGGAGGCACGCCGCCCTGGGGCACGGAGGAGAAGTTCACGGTGAGCGGGGCGAGGCCCGAGGTGCCGATGACGCCGTTGATGAGGGTCTGGGTCGTCACGGTGAGGGCCGGCGTGTCGAGGACCTGGACCGTCACGGTGTTGCTGGCCAGGGACGCCGTGCAGACGTCGGACAGGTTGCAGACCACCGTCCACGTTCCGGTCTTCTCGAAGGTGAAGGTGAACTGGTAGGGCGAGGTGGCGTTCGTCACCGTCCGCGTCGTGACCTCGGGGGTGATGAAGTTGCCGTCCTTGTCCTTGATGCGGGTCATGGTGTAGGTCAGCGTGATGGGCGCGCTGCCGTCGTTCCAGGTCGTCGTGAAGGTGTCGTCGAGCGGGATGTAGTCGGAGGTCGAGGTGGGCACGATCACGAGGTTCGAGGCCGCCACGTCCACGTGGATGTCGCCGGAGGCGATCAGGCACTCGTAGGGGTTGTAGATGCCCGAGCGGGCGTACAGATACCAGGTGTAGACCGTGCTGCTCGTGGCGGTGAAGACGTGGCTCGGGGTGGCCGAAGCGCCCCAGCCCGTGTCCCAGCCGTCCGTCGCGATCCAGCGGAGCTGGAGGTTGTTCCCGGGCTGGCCGCCGCCCGTCACGCTGGAGGTGAAGTTGACCGTCAAGGGGGAGCAACCCACCGTCGGGGAGGCCGAGGCCGTCCCGGCGAAGGGCTGAACCACCGTCACGTGGAAGATGACGTTGGCCGTGTTGGCCGTGCCCGTGCAGTTCGGCACCGCGCTGTCCGTCACGGTCAGCTGGGCGTCGTACTCGCCGGGGGCGGCGTAGGTGTGGGTGATGGGGCCGGGGTTCGTGAAGGGACCCTGGCTCGTGCCGTCACCGAAGTTCCACACGTAGTAGTAGCCGGGGATCCCGCCGAAGACGCTGGCCGAGGCGTTGAAGGTCACGGCCATGGAGCCGCACGCCTGCTCCCAGGAGGGGGCGCTGACGGTCAGCGGGTTGTAAATCGTGAAGGTGATGGTCCGGGTCAGCACCGTGTCGTTCACGCAGAAGCCGGTGTCGGTGAGCGTGAAGGTGGCGGTGAAGGTCCGGTAGGACTCGGAGCCCAGGTAGAAGTTCTCGATAAAGGGCGGGATGGGCGCCGGGGAGACCACGGAGCCGCTGAAGGTGTCCGGATCGTCGCCGGCCCAGTTGTTGTTGTAGGTCCAGGTGTAGTTCACGGTGTGGCCGGCGTAGGCCGTGTAGGTCGCGCCGAGGGCCACGGCCAGCGGGTTCACGCCGAGGTTCGGGATCTCCACGCCGAAGCCATTCGTGTTGCAATTCAGGCCGTTCACGGTGACGGCGGCGGTGGGCTCGGGCACCACGTTGAAGGGACCGTAGGTGGCCGAGTTGGTCACCGCGCAGTTGCCGCTGTCGGTGACGTAGGCGCGCACCGTGTAGGTGCCGGCCGCGGCGTAGGCGTGGCTGAAGGTCGCCGGCCCGCTCTGAGAGAGGGTGGCCGTGGAGCCGTCGCCGAAGTCGATGGAGTAGAGGTACGGCGCGATGCCGCCCGTGGGCGTCACGGTGAAGGTGATGGTCTCGCCGATGTGGAGGTCGCACCCGGAGGCGGGGTTGGGGTTCGCCGTGATCGTGATGCCCGTGAACTGCGGATAGATGGTCTGGGTGTAGGGCACCAGGGTCGTGTTGGAGCCGCCGTCGAAGATGGAGATGAGCACGTCGTAGGTGCCCGCCGCGGCGTAGGTGTGGTTCTGGAAGGCCTCCTCGAAGCCGCCGGCGCCGGTGATCGTGGGCACGATCACGTCGGGCGTGCCGTCACCCCAGGAGAAGGTCACGGTGTAGGGAGGCAGGGCCGAGGGGCTGATGCTGTGGGCGGACACGTAGAAGGCGATGGGCTGGTTCGCGGGGCCGGGGTTGCAGACCGAGGAGACGGTGGCCGACATGAAGCCGTTGTAGTTCACAACGCAGAAGCCCGTGGCCGTGTGGCCCGAGCAGTCCGTCACGGTGACCGTGCCCTTGAAGGTGCCCGTGTAGGGGAATGTGATCACGGGGTTCTCGAGGGTGCTCGTGGTGATCGTCGCACCCGTCTGGACGTCCACAAAGGTCCAGGCGAAGGTGTAGCCGCTGGGCGTCGCGCAGTTCGAAAGGCCGCCGGAGACGTTGGCCCAGAACTGGAACTGGGCGCCCGAGCCCACGATCGTGGCGTTGGGGTCCACCACCAGGTTACCCACCACCTCCACGAGGATGGTCTTTGTCGTGGTGACGGTGCAGCCGCCCGCGGCGCCCGTATCGGTCACCGTGAGGTCCACCTGGTAGATGCCGGCCTCGGGGAAGAGCACCACCGGGTTGGCCTGGGTGCTCGTGTCGGTGCCCGGGAGCCAGAGCAGGGACACGTTGGTCACGTCGAAGTCCCAGGCGTAGGTGACGGTGCCCGTGTCGCCCGTCACGATGCTCGTGAAGGAAACGAGCATGCCGTACTGGGCGGGGTTGGGCTGGGCGTCGATGGCCACGCCGGGATTCACCGTGTAGTCGGCGTTGGCGAAATCCGTGCGGTTGATGAGGGCGTCCCACACCGTGAGGGTGGCGTCGTAGCAGCCGTCCTCGGTGGGCGCGCCGGCGATGCAGGCGGCCGGGGGATAGGGGACGTTGTTCACCGTGGGAGCCATGCCCGGAGGCAGGGAGCCCGCCGTGATGGCGGCCGTCCAGTTGGCCGGGGCCTGGTTGGCGAGGGTCACGGCCACGCAGTCGTTCACCGCGTCACCGACCTCGAGGGGCGTCGTGGGCGTGAAGGTCCCCGTGAAGGGCTCGAGGTTGATGCTCCACACGTTGCCCGCCGTGGGGGTCGACGCGGAGGAGGTGCCCGCGTAGAGGTAGGCGTCCGTCGCCTCGTAGTAGAGGCAGTGGACGTTCAGGTCCACCAGGTCGCCGGCGCCGTAGCCGTTGTTGATCTGGTAGAAGGAGCCCGCGTCGCTGTCCCAGCGGTAGACGCCCTGGCCCAGCGTGGAGGCGAAAACGAAGTTCGGGTAGCTGGAGAAGAAGACGTCCGTCACCGGCGTGGTGATGGCCGGAGAGGTCGCCAGGGAGGACCACGTGGCGCCGCCGTCCGCGGAGAAGGCGATGCCGTGCTGCTTGGTGCCCGCGAAGAGCGAATCCGTGGCGTAGTCGTAGGTCACGTCGTAGATGAAGAGATCCGTGTCGTAGACCTGGCTCCACGTCCACGCGCCCGTGGTGCAGGACTGGGTGCCACGCAGGAGGCCGCCCCCGTCCGTGGCGAGGAAGACCAGGCGGGGGGTCGCCGGGCAGTTGGCCTGCTTCACGGCGATGTCGTGGACGAAGTACATGCCCGGCGTGGCGGCGGCGCCGTCCACCAGGTCGAAGAGGGGATCGAAGATCTGGGTGAAGGTGGTCCCCTCGTACATGTAGGCGCCGCTGCCCCAGGTTCCGAAGAAGACGTCATGGGGAAGGGTGCCCGTGGCCGCGTTGGGATCCCAGGTGATGCACTGGACGTGCTGGTTCACCGAGGGCACGCCGGCGGACACGTTGGTCCAGACGCCGGCGTTGAACACCCAGAGGCCTGTATTCCAGTTGCCGACGTACGAAACCGGGCCGGCGAGATCCCACACGATGGCAGTAAAGTCATCGGCCGCCGGACCGGGGGGCGTTACTTGAAAATTGAAATTGACACCGTAATTGTTGGCCTCATACAGGTAGCCCAGGTTCCCGCCGGGATATCCGCCGCCGGCGGTGCCGACGTCCACGATGCCGGGCGAGTTGGACCAGATCGCCATCGGCGGCGTGGGGAAGGTCGCCCCGGCGACGCCCATGACCGTGGACTGCCTTTGCCACGTGTTCTGGGCGAGAGCCGGAACGGCGAGCGCCAGCAGGGCGACCACCAGGCCGATCCCCACGAGCCGCGTTCTCAACGTTTTGTGCATCCTCAACCTCCTATTCCATCACTCAAAGCGCTTCAACCACATGGGGTATCGTGTCGAAACAAGCCCGAATGGATCACCTCTCGGGGCGGGCCAACGGCCGCTCCGCCTCCCTCTCCGCTGGGACCGCTGCGTGTCCATGTCGCTCCCGCCCTCCGAGTCCGTCCGCCGAAGCTCCTGCGACGAACTGGATGCCTCAGAATACCGAAGGCACCCGCGCGCCGTCAAGCCCCGGCGCATCCTCCACCGTTTAACCCCCCGTCACGGCCAAAAAACCCTGTAAATATGGCCTGCTCCCTTTGCGGGGGAAGTATATCAGGGCAATTTGTGGTGTCAATACCCTCCCCCTCGAGGAACGGCCTCTTGCCCTTTGCTTTCCGCCCTTTCCCTCCTCTGACTCAAAGTATAGGCTCAATTCCAGGGGAGTCAAGCCCCTGCGGGCGCTCCCTGACCGCACCTTTTCTCCGCTCCGGAGGTCCATGGACCCTGTGGGCCATTTCACCCGCGCGGATGTGCGCCGGGTCACACTCTTCCGGCCGCGCAACGCCACCGCGCCTTGACCGGAACCCCGGTGCCGCCGCGCCATCGGGAGCAAGACCGTCCCAAACGCCCGCCCGGGCCGGACAGGCCCCCGCGCCCCCCCGAGAGGGTCGGCCCAGGAGGATCCCTCCGCTCAAGGCTCGGGACCCTCCTTTCCGTTCAGTAGATGGGGTCCGGGTCCTCGGCGCCGCGCCACCGGCCCGCGGCGTCCTTGCGCCAGTGATCCGCCGGGCAGGCGTCCCGGTCCACCAGCTCTTTGAAGGGGGCAAGCCAGGAATCCTCCTCGCCCAGGGAGGCGAGGCCCGCCGAGGCGGCGCGGACGAGCCGGGAGAGGACCGCGTGGGGGGAGGGACCCTCCAGGGGCGCCCACCGCGGGCCGAGGCGGGCGGCTTCCAGCAAGGCGGCCCGGCATTCCCGGGGAGTCCAGCGGGGAAGCCGGACGCCCCAGAAACCCGGCGCCTCCGGCGGGCACAGGAGCCCCTTGAAGAGGGCCGCCACGGCGAGCACCAGGGGAAGGGGAAGGGAGTCCACGGTCCGGATTTCCAGGTAGCCGCGGATCCTCACTTCGGGGAAGAGCGTGCTCCAGTGGACGAGCCAGTCGGAAACCCGCAGGGCCCCTCCGGGAGCGCCGTGCTTCATCCAATCGCCGAAGGTCCGCCCGTCGCCCGGAAGGTACCGCCCGTCGCGGATCAGAAAGAGGCCCGGCCGGGACAGTCCATACCTGACCCACTGGCGGTAAGTGACCGGAGCGTCGAAGAGAAACCCCGGGAGTCCCGTTCGCAGGACGTCGGTGCCCCTCCAGATCCAGGGCCGCTGGCTCACCCACCGGCTCCGCCGTCCCCGGTACACGGGCGAGTTCGCCGTGTAGGCCACCACGTAGGGCAGGAGCGGCGTCACCGCCGAGACCATCCGGCCCATGTCCTCCTCGTCCAGATAGTCGAGGCAGATCTGCGTGGAGGCGGTGAGCTTCATCATGCGCCGGCCCCGGGTGCCGGCGCGCTCCAGGTGGTCCTTGAGCAGCGCATAGCGGGCCTTCGGCACGTCGGGCACGTCCTCCGCCTCGGCATATGGGCTCAGACCCCAGGGTGCCAGCCGGAACCCCATCTGGCGGGCGGCCCCGTCCACTTCTCGGCAGGTGCGGGCCAAAAAGCGGTGGAGGGTCGTCATGCGCGCCGACGGGGGGGAGGCGATCTCGACCTGGCCCCCGGGCTCGAGCCCGAGCATCCCGCCGCCGCTCAACCTCAACGCCGTGCAGCGTCCCCCTTCGAGGATGGCCTTGTGGGTGGAGGCGAGCTGGAGGAGAAGGGCCTCCACGCCGGCCGGCCCGTCGAAGGGAACCGGGCGGCCCCGGGAATCCACGGGGACCTGCTCCCACTCCACCCCCACGCGCCCGCGGACGGGGCCCCTCGGCGCGAAGAGATCTTCCATCTGGCGGGGGGAGGTGAGGACCGTATCGTCTCCGGGGAGATCCGTGCTCATGGAACGCCCGCCCCTTCGGTGTTTCGGAAGGTGATCATCCGGGCTCCCGGCGGCTTCGCCAGGCCTCGTATCGGCCCAGGTAGTCCTTCAGCACCTTCTCCGGATCCAGGTGGAGGTAGTTGGCCACCTGCCTGACGAATCCCTTCAGATAAATGAGACCCGGAAGCGCCTCGAAGCGTTCGGCCTCAATGGAGTCGATATACCACGAGCGGATGTTCGTCTCCGCCACGATCTCGGCCACCGAGATGCCCTGGGCCTCCCGGATCGCCCGGATTCCCGCCCCGTCGAAGGTCTTGATCTCGGCGAGGACCGCCTCAAGGATCTTGGCCGACCGGGTGGCCGTGTCCTCCACCTTCTCCGGCGCGGGGAGTCCCACCGCCTGCGGGTGAGGGCCCTCCGAGGAGGGGCCGGCCTCCCGGTATTCGGCCACCCGCTGGTCGGGGCGCATCTTTCCCTTTGCGATCAGTTCCTCGTCATACCTCTGCCGCAGGCTCGTGGTGATGAGGGTCTTGTAGGCCTCCTCGAAAAGGTCCCGCACGGCCTCACGCTCCTCCTTCGAGTAGAGGCTCAGGGTCAGGGGGGAGGTCTCCAGGTAGGGTTCGAGGTGGCGCGGGTAAGCGGCCTGGATTTCCTTGGCCGAGGCGCTGTAGGGAACCTCCAACAATTCGTAGGCGTCCATCTCCTCGAGGGGGCTGGGCGCCAGGTGGCCCTCCCCGGTAAGGGCGTCTCGGTCCTCCCTCAGGAAGAGGTTGGCCAGCTTCTCCACGGAAAGGCTGTACGGGCACATGGGGTAGGCCTTTCCGATGGGCTCCAGGTTGCGGCTGGCCCCCGCGGCCTGGGCGTCCCAATCCAGCGCCCCAAGAAAGCGCGTGGGGAAGAGGAAGTAGCGCCGAACGAGCGTCTCGAGCTGGAGACCGAGGCGGGCGTCCTTCTCGGAGGAAAGCCCCGTCTGGACGAAGGCGATGGAGTGGCGGCGTATGGCCTGCTCCACGGCCGACAGATCCTCCTCCCGCGTCTCGGGGAGATCCCAGAGCCCCGCCAGGGGGGACCTTGCGTTGAGCAGCGGGGCCAGGGCCTGGTAGCGCTTCCGGTTGAGGCTCTCCACGAGGAGCCGCCGGAGGGCCGCCCGGAGGAAGCGGTAAAAGGGCTCGACCCCCACGGGCGTGGCCTGCATGACGGCCACGGAGGTTCTTCCCGCGAGGAAAAAGTCCAGCGTGTCCGCTCCGGTTCCGCACCCGGCGTCGATCAGGATGAAGTCGTAGGGCAAGGAGGGAAGGCTCGCGAGGATCTTCTGCTTGACGAGGTAGGCCAGGTTGGCCACCTCGGGCAGGTCCGGATACCCCGCGAGGAGGGAAAGGTTGTTGACGGATGTCGGCTGGATGGCGTCGCGGACCTCCGCCACTTGCTTGGCCACGAGGGACCCCAGGTGGCGTTCGGTTTTCAACATGCCGAGGGCCAGATGGCACCCCGCTTCCGTCAACGCGAGGTCCACCAGCAGGACGCTCCGACCCTTCTTGGCGAGGTGAATCCCCAGATTGGCGGCCAGAAGGGTGGTGCCCACGCCCCCCGTCGGACCCGCGAAGCTGAGAATCTCTGGAGCGGGCGCATCTCCGCTCCGGAAGAGGGTTTCTTGCGTTTCCGGGCTCATCGCGTCTCCGTAGCGCGTAGGGTATTCGAGAAGCCCGGGGGGAGTCAACGAGGCGGGAGGAATCCGAAGCAGGGAGGTCGGGAGGCTGGAGGACCGGATCCCGCTGGCCGCGCCATGGGAACCCTTCGTCTTTCTCGTCCCTCCAGACTTCCGTACGGAGAGGCCTCGCGCGAAGGCGACTTCACGTCGCCTGGAGCGCACACTCCTACGGGTGGGGTTCAGCGAAGCCCCGCAAGGGGCGGAGCGCCTAAGGGGAGGGCAGAGCCCTCCCCTTGGCTGACCCTGGTGCGCCCGGCAGGACTCTCGCCGCACGGTCGCAGGGGGCCTCGCTCGCGTCGGAGTCCGCTCGCTGCGTCCCGGGCGACCGTAGCGTCGCGGGGCGGGTCTCTCCCTCTCGGCGCCCACCCTGCGGCCGCTCCCTCTTCGGTCGCGCCCTCGGAAGGGCCCCGGAGGGTCTCCCGCCCTTCTCGTCCCCCCGGGCTTCCTCACGGAGATGCCACGCGCGAAGCGGGATTCACTCCCGCTGGAGCGCGGACCTCTCCAGGTGGGGGGATCAGCGGCGCGACCGAAGGGAGCATAGCGCAAAGGGGGGAGGGCTGGATGCCCTCCCCCCTTGCCATCTTTGGTGCGCCCGGCAGGACTCGAACCTGCAACCCCCGGCTCCGTAGGCCGATGCTCTATCCAATTGAGCCACGGGCGCGGAAATAGAAGTATACGCGATTCGCGTTCGGAAATTCAAGGGCGCGGCCTTGACCCCGGCCCCGAATTCCCGCACCTTAATGGGGATTGAGGATGACGGATTGAATCCCCCGCCGGGCGGGGGACAAGGAGACGAGATCACATGAAGAAGGAAAGCCTCCTCCTGCTGGTGGCCGGCGTGCTCTTGGGCGCCGTTCTCGGATTCATCGCGACGAGGGAGTACTACGAGGGAAAGCTCGCCAAGGCCCCGGCGGCCGCCCAGCACACCCCCGCGGCCCAATCCGGACAGCCCGCTTCTCCGGCCTTCGACCCGGATCAGCACAAGGCCATGCTCGACCAGATTCGCGCGGACATCGAGAGCAACCCCGCCGACGCCGAAAAGCGGATCATGCTCGCCAACATCTACTTCGACGGCGGCAAGTTCGACCAGGCCATCCCCTGGTATGAAGAGGCCCTTAAGCTCCAGCCGCAAAACACCGATGTCCTGGTGGACCTCGGCATCTGCAACCGGAACCTCGGCAAGATGAAAGAGGCCCTGGCTTACTTCGACAAGGCCCTGAGCGTGGACCCGAAGAAGCGCCAGGCCCTTTACAACCGCGTGGTGGTCCTTCTCTTCGACCTGAAGGACAAGGCCGCGGCCGAGCGGGCTCTGAAGGACCTCGAGAGACTGTATCCCGACGACGAGATGACCAAGCGGCTCGCCCAGGAAGTCCGCAAGTAGGACGGCACGCCGCAGGGGAGGTGGGGGAATGGACGAGGCCGGGGTCCGGCGCGACCTCGTGGACTTCGGTCGGCGCCTCCACGCGCGCGGCCTCGTCGCCGCCACGGATGGTAACCTCTCGGCCCGCCTGGCCTCCGGGGGCTTCCTTTGCACTCCCACGGCCCTTCCCAAGGAGGAACTCCGGGAGGAACTCATCGCGCGTATGGACGCCGGCGGCCGGGCCATCTCTGGAGAGCCCTCGAGCGAGTGGCCGCTCCACCTGGCCCTCTACCGGGCCCGGGAAGACGTGGGAGCGGTGGTTCACGCCCACCCCCCCTTCGCCACGGCGTTGGCCTGTCTCGGACGCGGGCTGGATCGTCCCCTCCTCTCGGAGGCGGTCCTCGCCCTCGGCACGGTGCCGCTGGTTCCCTTCGAACTCCCCTCCACTCCGGATTTGGCCCGGAGGACCGCCGAAACCCTCGGCGGCGGGGCCGCCGCCCTGCTTTCGAACCACGGCGCGGTGGCCGTGGGCCCCGACCTGAGAACGGCCTACTACCGCATGGAGACCCTGGAGCACACGGCGCGGATTACCTTGTACACGGACGCCCTCGGCGGCGCGCGCGCGCTGCCCGAAGCCGTGGTGCGGGACCTGGACGCCATGCGAGCCCGATACGCGCTGGCCTCCGCCCCCGGCCGCGCGTGCGAAGGCTGCCCCGCGGCGGGCGGAGCAGGCCGGTTTGTGGGGGAGGAGGACCTGGTCCGACTCCTTTGCGAGTTCGCGCGGTTCCATTCGCATGGGTCCTTGAAGTAAGATGGGAGCCGAGAGCGCAAGGAGGAAGGCATGGCTGAATACGGCGAGGCCCTGGGCATGATCGAGACGAAGGGTCTGGTGGCGATGATCGAGGCGTCGGACGCCATGGTCAAGGCCGCCAAGGTAACCCTCGTGGGCTGGGAGAAGATTGGCGGCGCCTACGTCACCGCCATCGTCCGCGGGGACGTGGCCGCCGTGAAGGCCGCCACGGACGCGGGGGCCGCCGCCGCCCGCAAGGTGGGCGAGCTGGTGACGGTCCACGTGATCCCGCGGCCCCACAAGTCGCTCGAGGACGCCCTTCCCATCGGGCACTCCAGCGCCAACGAGTAGGCCGTGCGCCTGGGAAGGGTGGTGGGCACCGTCGTGGCCACCCGAAAGGACGCCCGCCTGTCGGGGTGCAAGCTTCTCGTGGTGGCCACGCTCACGCCCCGCCTCGAGCCCGACGGGGGCTACGAGGTGGCGGTGGACACGGTTCAGGCCGGATTCAGGGAGACCGTGATCCTGTGCACGGGGTCATCCGCCCGGATGACCGACCGCACCAAGGACGCCCCCGTGGACGCGGCCATCGTCGGAATCGTGGATACCGTCAGCCTCGACTGACGCGGATTCCAGATTTCGAATTTAGGATTCGGAGATGGGGATTGGGAAGGCGGGGAATGGGGACGCGAAGCCCCGGAGCCTTGGGTCGAGGGCGAACAGGTTGAAAGGCTCGGAACGGTGAACGTCGGGTTGGTGATCGGCAACCTCGTATCGACCGTGAAGGACGCCGGCCTCGAGGGCTACAAGATCCTCGTGGTGGAGCCCCTGAACGGCCGGGAGAGGCCCTTCGTGGCCCTCGACGCCGCGGGAGCGGGCCCCGGAGAGGTCGTGCTCTACGTTCGACAGCGGGAGGCCTCCTACGCCTTTCTTCCCGCCTTCGTTCCCTGCGACGCGGCCGTGGTCGGCATCGTGGACGAATTGCACGAGGTGCTGCCATGAAGGTGGGCCGGGTCGTGGGCACCGTCGTCGCCACCCAAAAGTTCTTCAAGTACGAGGGGCTCAAGCTCCTTCAGGTGCAGCCCCTCGACCTGGACCGAAGGCCGCTGGGGCTCCCCATGACCGCCGTGGACCTGGTGGACGCGGGCGAGGGCGACGAGGTGCTCCTCTGCCTCGAAGGGCAGAGCGCCGTGGACGCCGTGGGCCGGGGGGACAACCCGCTGGACGCCGTGGTCCTTGCCGTCGTGGATCAGGTCCGGCTCACTCCCACCCGCAGGGATGACCCATGGACGGCGCCGTAAAGGACCTCGCGGCGGGAGCCCTTCGAAGGCTCTCGGAGGCCCGGGTGGCACCCGCCGCGCCGGGGTCCGGCCGCCTTCCCGCGGAGTTGAGGATCACCAAGCTCAGCCTGGCGGAGCTGAGCCGGCTGGCCTACCTCCAGGCCGGGGATCCCCTGGTGGACCAGGTCCTCGCCATGCTCCAGGCGGGCCGGCCCGTCTTTCTCGACCGCCCGGCGGTGGAGCGCGTCCTCGGCCTCTCTTCGTATCCCCCGCGGTTGCAGGAGCAGTTCGCCCGGTGGTTCATCCGCATTTCCGGCATGGGTGTGGCCCTCGTGGGGGAGGACGCCGGAGGCGGCCCTTCCACGACGCCCGCCGAAGAGAACGCCACCGCCGCGATTTCTGCACCAGATCCCGACCCGGCCGCTCCTCAGGCTCCACGGACCGAGGTCTTGTCAACCCCCGACCGCCAGATCCTCCGAGAGATCCTCGGAGAGGCCGAACCGGAGGCCCACGCCTGCTGGATCGAGCCGGGAAAGGCCTGTTGCGGTTCGGGTCGGTGCAAGACCCTGGGGTTCTGAGGGGACAGAGGCCAGGAGCCCCGGAGCCCACGAGCCCAAGAAGATCGAGTCCGGAAAGCGGCGCAAGGCCCGGAACCTTCACCGGCTTTCGGGCTCCTGGCCTCGCTCCCTCTCCGGCTCACTTCCGGTCCAGCATCTCCAGGCAGGCGGTCAGCACGCTCGACGGATGGACGCCTTCGAGGCACGGCGGTTTCCCCGAGGGCGAGGGACGGCATTCCTTCCAGAAGGCCTGGCGGCAGGGAGAACACGGGTGCGCCGTGTAGACGACCCGGAAACGCCCGGCCGGGACGTAGGGGGCCGTTTTTCCGGGGGCCCCCGGACCGAAGACCGCCACCACCGGGGCGCCCGCCGCCGCGGCGAGGTGCATGGGCCCCGAGTCGCTGCCCAGGAAGAGGGAGGCCCCCTCCAGGAGGGCGGCCATGGATTTCAGGCTCGTGAGGCCGGCCAGGTTCACGGCCTCCGGCGCCCCGCTCCTCACCTCCTCGCACAGCGCCGATTCGGCGGCGGTTCCGACCAGGACCACCCTCAGGCCGGCCCGCCCGCTCAGCCCCCGCGCCACCTCTGCGAAGCGGTCCGGGTGCCAGGCCCTCGGAGGCTTGCTCGCTCCCGCGTGGAACACCGCATACGGCCCGCTCACCCCGCACTCGCGAAGGAGGGTTGTGACCGCCTCCCGGTCCGCCGGTCCGATGGGAAAGGTCATGCCTTCCCCCTCCAGCGCAACGCCCAAGGGGCCGAGGACACGGGCGAACTGAATCACGTGGTGGAGCCGCCAATCCTCCCGGGTGAACGGCACCGGCCGGGTGAGGAGCGCCCCCCGCCGGTCGGTGGCCATTCCGACCCTCTCGGGGATGCCGGCCAGCCGGACGAGGAGCGCCTCCCGAAATCCCTTTGGAAAGACGAGTGCGGCGTCAAAGCCCAGGCCTCGCAACCTCCGCGCCTCGGCCAGGGTCCGGCCCGGCGTGGTCCCCGCGAGCGTGAGGACCTCGTCCACCAGGGGAAGGCCCTCCACGGCTGGGAGGACGGAAGGCCTCACGAGGGCGGTGACGCGGAGGTCGGGACGCGCGCGGCGGAGGGCCGCCAGGGAGGGCGTGCAGAACAGCACGTCCCCTACCCAGTTCGGCAGCCGGACCAGGAGCCGGGCCCCACGCCGGAGTTGAACCTCCGCTCCCATGGCGACTCCCCCTCTTTCCGGTTTCCCGTTCAACCGACGGGGTGGGCCGGTTCCCGGCCTTCGATCACCGCGAGGCAGTCGGCCACCGCCATCCGCGCCATCTCGGCGCGGGTCTCGGCCCCGGCCGATCCGAGGTGCGGGAGGAGGAACACGTTCGACAACTCCCTCAGGCCGGGAGCCAGCTCCGGCTCCCCCTCGTAGACGTCCAGTCCCGCACCCCCAAGCCCCCCCTCGCGAAGGCGCCGGACGAGGGCGGCCTCGTCCACCACGGCCCCCCGAGACGTGTTCACGAGAACGGCCCCGGGCTTCATGGTGCGCAGGCGCCGGTCGTCGAGAAGGTGCCGGGTCTGAGGAGTGAGCGGACAGTGCAGGCTTACGATGTCGGCGGCGCTCAAGAGCTCGTCGAGGTCCATGTACGCCGCGCCAAGGGCGGCTTCTTCCGAGGCGAGGAGCCGGCGGCGCTGGGTGTAGGCCACCTTCAGGCCAAAAGCGGGCGCGCGCCGGGCGACGGCCTTGCCGATTCGGCCCATGCCGACGATCCCGAGGAGCTTTCCCCTCAGGTCCATGCCGAGGAGAAGGTCGGGGGCCCACCCACGGAATCGTCCCGCGCGCATCATCCGATCGCCTTCGGGGGCCCTTCGCGCGGCGCCCAGCAGAAGCGTCCAGGCGAGGTCGGCGGTGGCCTCGGTAAGGATGTCGGGCGTGTTGGTCACCCGAATGCCGAGCCTCCGCGCCGCCTCCAGGTCGACGTTGTCCGTCCCCACCGCGTAGTTGGAGACCACCTTCAGATTGGAGCAGGACTCCAGCACGCGCGCCGTGACGGGGTGGCTCAGGAGCGTGACGGCCCCGTCCGCGCGCTTCAAGGCCCGCAGGAGTGCGTCCTCCGAGAGGGGACCCCGCGGGCGGAGCGTTCGGACCCGCGCCCTTCCCTCGGCGAGGGCATGGGCGTCCCCCGGGAGAGGGGACGTCAAGACGATCAGCGGCAGTCGGCCCGCCACTTCCCCCTCCTCACCACAACTTCAGGATCGCGAGGGCCACCGTAAAATCTCTCTCCACCGGACCCACATCGCTCCGGAGGGCGTAGCCCGCGTCCAGCGTCCACAGCGTCTGCCAGGGACCCGCCACGGAGCCCGAGAGGCTCACGCCGGTGTGGTCCTGCCACCCTCCCAGCCTCTTGACGGGCTGGATGCGCGCGTGCTCGAGGGAAACCCCGAAGCGCACGACCTGCGCCAGGTTGAACTGGTAGGCGAGGGCGGCGATGGAGCCCCGGTCGAAGCGGATCCCGCTGCCGGCGAAGCCGGCCAGGGAGCGACGGCCGAGGTAAGTGAACTCGTAGCGGCTGAAGCGGTCCAGGTCTTTCCCGTCGAGCCAGGAGACGGAAGCCGCGACCTTCTGGAACTTGGGAAGGTAGAAGGCCTTGCTGAAGGCGGCGCTCCACTGGACGTAATCCTTGAAGGACGAAACGTCCTTCGGTCTTCCGGGAAGCCCCCACGGCTCCCACCGGCTCCTCCTGTGCATTTCGTAGCTCGATCCGAGCGACCAGCCTTTCCAGGAAAAGTCGTAGGAGACATCCGCCTCCCAGTCGAAATGGTCTTGGGGAAGGACGAACCCGGGGGCCGTGTCGGAGGTGCGGGAGAAGCCGAGGTATCGGCCGCGAAGGTCCAGGGAGAGCTTGGAGAATTCCTGAAAGCGCCAGCCCGCGCCCACGGACACGAACTCCCGCAGGATTTTCACCTTCTGGGACTCGTCCTCCACCCCCCCGCGGTAGAAGCGGTCCTGGAAGGGAACCGCGAACAGGACGGCGTTCAAGCTCCCGTCCACCTTGGGCAGGAGGTTCACCTTCGAGGCCGCCAGGCTGTTGACCGCCCCCGTGACCAACAGGTTCACCTGGGCTTTCGTCTTCTTGTAGTCGTAGTCGAAGTAGTTGACCCCCACGAGGGGGAGCGGGAAGTCCAGGCTCTTGTCGTAATAGAAGCCGCCCGCCGCGAACAGGCGTCCCGTTTTCGGGTCCATCTGGATCTTCCGGGTTCCATCGGGCTGCTTCTCGAGGTACTTGAGGCCCTGGTCGGTCTCCTGTAGGATGCGCCGGTCGCTGGCCTCGGCCTCTGCCACCGCCTCGCGGAAGTCCGGCGGGTTCAGGCGCGGTGGCCCGAAGCGGATCTCCCTCTCCCCCACCACGTTCTGGCCCACGACGGAAAAAATCTGCTGTCCGCGGACCCGGGACAGGAGCCAGAAGGACCGCCCGTCGGGGGCCTCAAAGGGGGCGTAATAATCGGTCTCCTCGCTGCTGACCAGGGGCTCCTTGAGTCCGACCTGGCGGACCGACATGCGAATCTTCTGGTAGGTCTCGTGGCTGATCCAGACCTTGCCGGTGTACAGGCTGCCCCGCGCGTCCTGCGCGGGAACGAATTCCACCTCGAAGCAGTTCACCCCCTCCACCACCTCGTCCCCCAGGTAGCGGTAGGTGTAATCCCGCCCCAGGCTCAACTCCAGGGGAAGGGTGTTGACCTTTTCGGGCTCGATGATGGGCAGTTCGGGAAGGGTCTTGCCCTTCCAGGCCACCCCGTTCACGAGGAGCTGGTTCTGCACCCACCGGGCGCCGGCCCCCTTCTCGAAGAAGAAGGTGTTGAGGAAGGTGACGTCCAGGCTTCCGGTCCCCCCGGGGAGGCGGAAATGGTAGTCCACCTGCGCGTCGCGCACGTAGCTGTCCAGGAAGATCTCCTGCGGCTGGCTCACTGCCTGGTGCCGGGCCAGGATCACCTCCACGGGAAGGCGGTACACGCTGGTGACGGTCAGCTCCTCCTGGCCCACCGTTCCCGTCCGCAGGCGGTTGAAGGAAAGCAGCAGGGGGCGGCCCTCCCAGGGCACCTCGAGGACGCTCTCCTGCTTCTTCTGGTCCGCCGTGTAGCCCACGTCCCTCCGCTCGCACCCGGGCAGGAGGTGGAGAACCGGGTCCGTGATATCCGCCGTCGGCAGCCGGACCCGGAGAAGCCCGGCCCGAGAACCCGCCACGCGGGGCACGAGCACCATCGACTGCGCCATCCGGTCCGCGTCCAGGAGGTGGATCAGCCCCACGTCGGGACGCGGCCCCTCGCTCCCGGAGATCTCCGTAGCCATGGCGCCGAATCCGGGCGCCGTCCCGGGCGAGAGGCGCCCGCGCAGGTCCAAAAGACTCTTCCACGCGGTGGCGGGATCGGCGGCCTCCACATCCGTGTAAGTCACGTCGCGGCTCGCCGAAGCGAGAACGAGGACTTGTGCGGCGATTGGATTCGTCGTGCGGGGAAGGTGCAGAAGCAAGGGCGCCCCCAGATGGTACCCCTGGAGGAAAGAGACGACGGCCTCGGACGGTTCGCCCGCGCTCCCCGTGGTCGCCGACGAATAGCCTTCCACGTAAGCGCGGAAGTCCCTCGCGTACAGGGGTTCCAGGAGCGGCAGGTCGGCCGGGGACACCTCCCCGAGCAGGATCTTCGCGCTGCTCCCACCCCTGAGGGAGGTCGTCATGCGCTTGAGGTCCAGGGCCAGCTGGTCGGGCGCAGACAACAACGCCTCTGAGAACTCCGAGGGCGCGAAGGAGAGACCCAGTGCGTCCGCCTCCTCCCCGGCGTGGGCGGAGAGGGTAGCCAGGTACTTGAGGGTCTCGGCCGATCCCGGCTCCGCGGGAATGGCGGTGGTGACGCAGAGCCTCGCTTTGGCGGCCCTCGCCGCTCCCAGCACCCCGTCCAGGGCCGCCCAATCCGGAGCCTGGGCCCACTCGGCGGGAATCTGCACCGTGAGGCCGACCGGATTGGCGGGATCGGCCGGCGCCGCGCGCAGGGCCTCGGCGGCGGACGCCCACTGGTCCGGCCCCACCCGCAATCCGAACCGCAGCTTCTGTTCCGGGTAAGCCCCCTCTGCAGCGCTCGCCAGGCACGCGAGCACCGCGCCCATCACCCAACCGTTGAGTCTTCTCATGGTGGCCTCCGTTCGAGGGTCCTCTTTCCTTGTGGGCCGGGTGTCACCTTAGCACAGCCATGCCGGCGTACGAAAAAGGGCGGCCCGGGGTTCACCCGGGCCGCCCGATGAGAATCCTGGTTCCCTGGGCTTACTCGCCGTCGTTTCCGATGGACTCGGAGGGGCAGGAGGCCTTGGCGTCCTCGCAGAGCTGCTCCTCCTCGGCCGTCTCGGGCTGCTTGGAGACGAAGGCGTGGGTCGAATCCTCGTTCATCTGGAAGTGATCGGGGGCGATGGAAATGCAGGAGTCGCACGCGATGCAGTTCTCATCCACGAACCACTTGCCGGGAACGTTTTCAGAAACCTTCAGGTTAGCGTCGGCCATCGTTCAGAACCTCCTGGATCACAAACTGGGGCACCCCCCCACTTCCAAAAGAGGGGAATATACCCTTCGACGCCCCGGAAGTCAAGACGGCGCGCCGCCTCGCTTCCCCGGCTGGCGGCCATGGAGTACCCTGACGTCATGGCGACCGTTCTCATCGTCGACGACGAAGCCGAAATCCGAGACGCCTTGCGGGAAATCCTCGAGCGGCAGGGGTACGCCGTCCGGGAGGCATCGAGCGCCTCGGCCGCCCTCTCCGTTCTTCAAAGGGAGCCCCCTCCAGACGTGGCCCTGGTGGACCTCCGTCTCCCCGATCGCGAGGGCACGGCCGTTCTGGAGGCCGTCCGTAACCAGGCCCTGCCCACGTCCGTCGTGATGATCTCCGGCCACGGCACCATTCCCGCCGCGGTGGCCGCCGTCCGATCCGGCGCCTTCGACTTCCTCCAGAAGCCCCTCGACCGGGACCGCCTCCTCATCACGGTGCGGAACGCCTCCCACCAGTCGGCGCTTCGGCGGATGGCCTCCGAGTCGGAGGCGGGCGCCTTCTTGACGGCCTCCCCCGCCATGGAGGCCGTCCTTCAGGAAGCCCGAAAACTGGCCGCCTCTCCCGCCCCCCTGCTGATTCAGGGCGAGACGGGATCGGGCAAGGAAGTCCTCGCCCGGTGGATCCACGCCCGGAGCCCTCAGGCCATGGGCCCCTTCGTCGCCCTCAACTGCGCCGCTCTCCCCGAGAGCCTCGCCGAGTCCGAGCTCTTCGGCCACGTCAAGGGCGCCTTCACAGGAGCCGAGGCCCCGCGGAAGGGGAAATTCCAGGCCGCCGACGGGGGCATCCTCTTCCTGGACGAGGTGGGAGATCTGCCTCTCCCCCTCCAGGCCAAGCTTCTGAGGTCCCTCGAGGACGGATCCGTGGAGCCGGTGGGGGCCGACCGGCCGGTGGCCGTCCGTGTCCGGGTTCTGGCCGCCACCCACCGGGACCTCCGAAACCGTTCCAGGGACGGGGCCTTTCGGGAGGACCTCCTCTACCGGATCGCCGGGCTCCTGCTCCGCGTGCCCCCTTTGAGGGAGCGGCCGGAGGACTTGCCCCTCCTCGCCCAGCATTTCCTCGACGAGGCGCGCCTGCGCCAGGGCTGGCCGGCATCCCCGCTCCCCGGGTCCTTTCTGAAGGCCCTGAAGGAGTACTCCTGGCCGGGAAACGTGCGGGAGCTCCGGTGGGCCGTGGAGAGGGCCGCCCTTCTCTCGGGCCCGGGCCTCCCCGAACCCGGCCACCTGCCTCCCGAGGTCCGGCAGGGGAGGACCGGCTCGCCTCCCGGGTCCCTGGAGGGGGTGCGCCAGGACGCCGAGTCCCGGGCCATCTCCGAGGCCCTGGAGAAGGCCCGCGGGAACGTGGCGGCCGCGGCGCGCCTTCTGCATCTGAGCCGGTCACGGCTCTACGAGCGTCTCTCCGAGTTGGGGCTCGACCCCTCCGGGTTCCGGCCCCGGAGGGGGCGCTCCGGTGACCCTTCCCGGGTCCCCCCTTCCTAGGCACCCTGCAGGACATGGGGCCGTGGTACAGTGGGCCCATGGCAGGGATCCCGGCCACCGGAGTCAAACTCGAACGCATCCTCCTCCACCGGGTGGGAAAGGCGGTGGCGGACTTCGGTCTGATCCGGGAGGGGGATCACCTGGCGGTGGCCCTCTCGGGCGGGAAGGACTCCTTCGGCCTCCTCCGACTCCTCCATCTTCTAAAGAGGCGCTCGCCCATCCGGTTCGAAATCACGGCGGTCACGGTCCACAACGGCAGCGAGTTCTTCCAGTCCGGACTCCTCGAGGACTACCTGAGGAGGGAGGCGATCCCGTTCCACCTGGAGCGCACCGACATCACCCGAATCGTCGAGGAGAAGCGTCGTCCGGGCTCTCCCTACTGCTCCCTGTGCGCGCGCCTGAGGCGGGGGGCCCTCTACGGAGCCGCCGCGGCGCTCGGGTGCAACAAGCTGGCCCTCGGGCACCACCTGGACGATGCCGCCGAGACCCTGCTCATGAACCTCTTTTTCGAGGGGTCCATCCGGTCCATGCCGCCGAAGCTCCTGGCGGAAAACGGCCGGATCACGGTGATTCGCCCGCTCCTCTACGTCACCGAATCCATGCTGGCCGACTACGCGGCCGAATCCGGGTTCCCGCTCATTGACTGCGGGTGCTGGCTGTGCGGAACGCAAGACCAGGAGCGAGCCCGCATGAAGGCCCTCGTGCGGGACGTCGCCGAGCGGTACCCCCAGGTCCGGCGTTCCGTCCTTTCCGCGCTCGGCCGGGTGGAGGCTCGATTCCTCATGGACCGCTCCCTGTACGATTTCGAGAAGGAGGAGCTCCGCCGTGCGCCCCATGAAGGAAACTGAGCTTCTCGATCTCTTCCGCAGGATGCGGGCCTACCGCTGGGCCTTCTGGATCGCCGTGGCCTCCGCCGTCCTCTACGGCGCGGCCGCCGCGGCCCTCTCCTCCCGCTCGCCGGCGCGGGTCCCCTGGCTGGCGGACGCGGCGCTCGCCTACGGCGCCTTCGCGGCGGGGGCCGTCCTGCTGGGAAGATGGATGGCTTTCCGGCCCCGAACCCTCCGTTCGCGGGGCCTCTCCGACCTCGGCTCCATGGTCCACCACATTTTCCTCACCCTCCTCTTCCTGCTCGGCTCCGCCGAGAGTCTCGGGCTGGCGGCGGTGACCGCCGCCGCGCTCGGGGCCCATCCCCCCTGGAAGCCCGTCCTCCTGTGCGTCTGGCAGATTCTCGTTTCCCTGGCCCTCACCCCGGAGCGGTCCCACTGGGATCGGCTCCTCTCGCGATGGGAAGAGACCTTTGACGAAGGAGTCCCCCATGAGACGACGTGAGACCTGGATCGCGCTGGCCTTCCTCCTCCTCGCCCTGCCCTTCCGTTCCGAGTTCGCCTGCAAGCGGTACGACTTCGCCCAGGAGAGGTGGATCCGTCTGGACGCCAAGGCGGGCGACCTGGAGGTCCAGGACGTGATCTTCCAGTTCCCCTCTTACGTGGGCCCGCGAAAACTCAACGTCAAGGGACGCAACATGGCCACCATCAACGTCAAGAACTACGGGTCCCAGAGGCTCCGGGTCCACATCGCCCTGGCCCTCTTCGACGCCAGCGGGAACCTCGTGGGATGCGGGACCACGGGAAGCAAGCTCGGATCGACCAAGCCCTCGGAGACCGAGTCCTTCTTCGTGGCCTTCGATTACGTGAACAGCCAGCTTTCCACGGCCCAGGTCTTCTACCTCACGGTGGAGACCGAACCCGACCTCTGAGATGGCCAGAGGTCGAGTCTCCAGACCGCGCGCTGGCGCCTCCGGGGCGTGGGAACGGCTGGCGCCCTTCGCCACCGAGGCCCGCCTGGAGCGCATCGAGCAGGTCTTGGGAAGCCGGACATTGGGGATCGCGCTGGTCCTCGACCGCCTCTACGATCCCCACAATCTCTCGGCCATCTTGAGGACCGCCGAGGCCTTCGGGCTCCAGGAGGTCCACCTCTCCGAGTCATGGCCCGACTCGACGAACCCCCAGGTGGCCCTCGGGGCCGAGCGGTGGCTCACTCTCCGGCGGTGGCCCGATCCTGGGCTCCTCCTGAATGACCTGCGCGCGCGCGGCTTCACTCTGGCGCTCACGAGCCCGGAAGGAGGCGGCGTTCCTCCCGAAACCTTCGATCCTCCCGGTCCCGTGGCCCTCGTCCTGGGCAACGAGCGCGAGGGAGCCGCGCCCTTTTGGGAATCCAACGCGGACGTAAGACTCACCCTGCCGTTGAGGGGATTCGTTCGAAGCCTCAACGTATCCGTGGCCGCGGGGATTTTCTTGTGGTCCCTGTCGGGCCAGCAAGCCCTTCGGGTCCCCCTCCCGGAGGAGACGGCCTCCGCCCTGAGAGACCGGTGGATCCGGGCGAGCGTTCCCAACGCCGAGGGGATCCTCCGCCACCTCGGGGCGCGTGGCGAGACCTCAGCCGAAGGGGAGTAACCGGAGGGCGCCCCTTCCGTCCACGCGAAGGTGCCAGCCCTCCTCCCTGAATTGCGGGACAAAGCGCACGCGCACCCCCGCCACCTCCTCCTCGGCATCGCGGTGGAAGTGGCCGAGGATCGCGCCGTCGATCCCCTCTCCGGCAAGACCTTTCGCCCAGATCCGCAGTTCTCTGCCCGGCCGGTAGGCCTTGTAGGGGAGGTTGGTGCCCGAGAACTTCCTTTCCAGGACCCGAGCGAGGGCCCCGCTCCAGCGGGCCGGCAGGGCGCGCACGAGGGCCCGCACGGCGCCCGACCGGGAAAACTCCCTCCACCCGAGGTAGGGGCGGTCGGAAGTGTTGATGAGGTCGCCGTGTTCGAACCGAAGCCGGACGGAACCGGCCGACACGTCCCAGCGCTCCAACGCCAGAATCCCCCTCCGGGAGGCCTCGTCCTCCACGAAGTAGTCCCGGTTGCCCGCCAGGTACACGACCCCGCGGCCCTCCCTCGCGGCGCGGGAGGCCGCGTCGAGGACCGCCCTTTGGCTGTCGGAAAGGCTTCGCCCGTCCCCCACCCAGACCTGGAAGAGGTCCCCCAGCAGGACGAGGTTCTCGGCCCCCGACTCGATATAGGCCTCCACCCATCGGAGGAACAAGGGAATGGCCGGGTCGTCGGCAGCGAAGTGCGGATCGGCGGCGCACCATGCGACGTCGGCGGGGGACTCCACCAAGGGCGCACCTCCTTCATCCTCAGGCTACCATCCAGCCCGAGCCCCGCACAACGAGGCCCGCCTTGCCCGGCGGCCACGCCGGCACTATGCTTCTCGGTGGAGGAAGGAAGACGATGGAGATCCAGGTCGTCTCGCAGAAGCGCTGCGAGGCCGCGGACGTGACCCGGAACGTCCAGCAGGCTTGCAGGCAATGGGGGGGCACGGGGGCCGTTCTGGTGTACTGCCCGCATACCACCTGCGGGGTGGGAGTGAACGAGAGGTCCGACCCGACGGTGGCGGGCGATCTCCTCAAGTGGCTCGAGGAGCGCGTGCCGCCGGACGCCCCGTACGGCCACGCGGAGGGAAACGCCGACGCCCACATCAAGGCCCTCGTGGCGGGAAGCCAGGTGCTCATTCCCGTGCGGCAGGGCAATCTTCTCCTGGGCCGGTGGCAGGGATTGTTCCTCTTCGAATTCGACGGTCCGCGGCACCGGACACTCTGGCTCACGTTCCTGCCGGGGGAGTGAACGGGGTGGCGGGGGCCAACCCCCGGGCCGCCGAGGGGGCCCTCATTCGTTGCGGGTGACGAACCCCTCGAGGCCCGTCCGGGCCAGCCGTTCGAGGAGTGTCTCCGCTTCGTCCTCCGTGCGGACGTGTCCCACTCTCACGCGATAGAAGTCGTGGAAACGGATCACGTAGGCATCCGGATGGCTCTCCGCGAGCCGGTCCCGGAGCCGGACCGCGTTGTCCGGATTCAGGAAGGCCCCCACCTGAACCGTGAAGGAGCCGTCCAGCACGGATCCGGGCGGTCCACCGGCGCCCGGCAGGATCTCCCCCGAGGGCGGGACGCCGCGGGGCCGGCCCCGTCCCCGCTCGAGGACCTCGATCCGGACGCGAGCGAGCCCTTGTCCCGCGAAGCCGAGGGCCTTGGCGGCCCCGTAGGAACAGTCCAGGATCCGGCCCCGCACGAAAGGTCCGCGGTCATTGATTTTCAATTCCACTTCCCGCCCGTTCTCCAGGTTTTTCACCCGCGCCCTCGTCCCCAAGGGGAGGGTCCGGTGGGCCGCCGAAAGCCCGTTCATGTCGTAGGTCTCGCCCGAGGCCGTGGGCCGGCCGTGGAAGTCCTTTCCGTACCATGAAGCCACGCCTTCCTGAACCCGTTCCCGCCGGGGAACCGCCTCCGGTCCCCTGGCGCGCCTTCCCCCTCCGCAGGCCAAGAGCGTGGCGACCAGAACCACGGACCCCACGTCCGCGGTCAGGCGCCATTTTCGCCCCGCGGTCACGGAGGCCTCTTTCGGGGGGAAAGAGTGGTCTCCCCCGCCACGAGCCCCTTCCTGCCCAGCCAGCGCAAAAAGAAGAGAAAGAGGACGAGCCCCAGGACCGCGGCGCCAAGAACGACCACAAGGACGACGAGACCGCTTCCCACGCTCCCCCGGTCGGCCCCGAACCAGGCCCGCACGGCGTCCAGGGCGGGTACCCCTTCAAAGAGCATGAAAAGCGAGCGGAGGATGATCCGAATCAGGCGAAGGATGCCATCCATCATGGCCGCCTCACCTCCTCCCCCATCCCCCCGCCGGCCGGAGGTTCGGGACGCCCGGCGGAGAGGGGGCCAGCCGGCGCCGGACCCGAAGGTCCCGCCGGAGGTCCGCGCGGCTAGTTCCCGAAGGGCTGGTCCACGTCCAGGAGCTGGCGCTGAACCTTTGCCCCTTTGGGGATCTCCACCTTGAAATCCGCGTCCGTGAGGACGGGGTTGGTGACCCAGCCCGAGAATTCGAACCGGATCCGGTCGCCTTCGGGCTCGATGATTTCCAGGGCCGTGAGGAGTGCCGTCTTCGTGTCCACCCAGAAATGAAGCGCGGAGATCTTCCGCTTGGCGCGGGCCTTCAGAGGGACCAGCTCGAGGTGCATGGAACCGTTGACCTCTCCGAGCGTGCCCACCTGGAAGTGGCGGGTGAGTTCGTCGATGGGCTGACCCACCGCCAGGTACCTCATGATCTTGTTCTGGTGGCGGCGGATGTCCTGGACCACCACCTTCTTGGAGGCCTCGTCCACCATCAGGAGGTCGCCGTCCTTCACGAGGTACGAGAGGCGGCTGGGGTACGTGTAGGCGTACAGGGCCGTATCCGGCTTCCTGAGGATGAGCGTCCCCTTGAGCACCTGCGGCTTGGCGAGCATCTGGAAGTGGTTGGTCTGGACGAAGGAAACGCGCAGGGTCTGCAGACCCTTCTGGACCGTGTTCATGGTGGTCAGAAGGGCCTCGATCTTCGCACGGTCCGCGGAGGGGGCAGACGGAGGCGCCGCCGCCTGCGAGGCCAGGGCCAGGAGGAGGACCAGGGCGGGAACCAGCGGCCGCCTAGCCATGGCGGAAGTGCCTCGTGCCCGTGAAGACCATGGCGAGGCCCAGGCGGTTGGCCGCCTCGACCACTTCGTTGTCCCGGATGCTCCCTCCCGGCTGGATCACGGCCGTCACTCCGGCCGCCGCGAGCTCCTCCACTCCGTCCGGGAAGGGGAAAAAGGCATCCGAGGCCGCGACGCACCCCTTGGGGTCCCGGTAGGCCTTGTCGCGCGCGATCTTCACCGAGTCCACGCGGCTCATTTGACCCGCGCCAACGCCCACCGTACCCTCGGCGTCCCCGATGACGATGGCGTTGCTCTTGACGTGCTTGCAGACCTTCCACATGAGCTCGAGGCCCCGGGCCTCCTCTTCCGTGGGGGACCGCTTGGTGCAGACCCGCCGCTCCTCGGCCGCCCCAGGAAGGTCCTGGGTCTGGACAAGAAGGCCGCCGGCCACGCGTTTGAAGTCCCACCCTGGGAAGGGGTCCTGGTCCTTCATTTCGAGGACGCGGAGGTTCTTCTTTCTCGACAGGATCTCCAGCGCCTTGGCGTCGTACGACGGCGCCGCCACGATCTCGAGGAAGAGGTCCGAGAGAGACTGGGCCGCGAGGGCGTCGCACGGGACGTTGAAGGCCACGATGCCGCCGAAGGCCGAGAGGGGATCCGTGGCCTTGGCCCGCTCGAAGGCGGCGGAGGCGCTCGCGCCCAGCCCGACCCCGCACGGGTTCGTGTGCTTGATGATGGCGCAGGCGGGGGCGGGCAGCTCGCAGGCGAGGGTCCAGGCGCCGTTGAGGTCGAGGAGGTTGTTGAAGGAAAGCTCCTTCCCCTGGTGCTGCCTCAGGGCCGGAAGGAAGCGGTCGCCCTCGGCGAAAAAGGCCGCCTCCTGCTGGGGGTTTTCCCCGTAGCGAAGGTCCTGCACTTTCCGGAAGAACAGGGGCAGGAAGTCGGGAAAGGTCCCCCCGTTCCGCGTGAGGTCCTTGCCCTCCGCCCGGACCGACGAGAGATACCGTGAAATGGCGCCGTCATAACGCGCCGTTCGCTCGAAAGCCTTGGAGGAAAGGCGAAGGCGGGTGGCCAGGGTCAGCCCCCCCTGGGCCTCCATTTCCCGCATCAGGGAGGGGTAATCGGAGGGGTCCACCACCACGGCCACGCTCTCGAAATTCTTCGCCGCCGAACGAACCATGGAGGGACCGCCGATGTCGATGTTCTCCACCGCCTCCGGGATGGAGGCGCCGGGGCTGGCCACGACCCGCTCGAAGGGGTAGAGGTTCACCACCACGAGGTCGATGGGCTTCCCCCCCAGGCGGTCCAGTTCGGCCAGGTGTTCCGGCGTGCGCCGGGCCAGGATGCCGCCGTGGACCCTTGGGTGGAGGGTCTTGACCCGTCCCTCCATGACCTCGGGAGAGCCGGTGTAAGCGGCCACGTCCACGACCGGGACCCCCGCCTCGCGGAGTGCCTTGGCCGTTCCTCCCGTGGAGAGGATTTCGACGCCGGATCGGGCCAGGAAGGAGCAGAACTCCTGGAGACCGTCCTTGCGGGAAACGGAGACGAGGGCTCGTCGAATGGGGATCGTCGTCATAACACTCTCCGAATCAGGGGGCGCCCGCCGCCGCGGTTTCGCCGGCCGGTCCCGCGAAGGGCGTGGCGGCGAGGTCCCCGTCCATGGCGGCCCACATCCTCCTCCACGCCTTGGCCGCGTCCGACGCGGCGTGGGAAAGAGCCACCTGGGCCACCCCGAAGGCGTTCGACCGGTCGTCGAAAGTGTCGGAGGAGACTCTCCTCCCACCGGGATAGTAACAGGCCAGCAGCGCTTCGCGATACCGGCCCAACGAGGCCCGCCTCCCCCGGAAGTAGGCCTGCAGATCGCCATCCATGGGGGGTGTCTCCCAGCCGTCGAAGCACAGCACGAGGAGCGGCAGTTTCCGGTCCACGTAGCGGTCGTAGTCCGCCCGAACGGCCCCGAGCCGGGAGTCCCCACCCGAAGAGGCCGGATCGTTCAGGAGGAGAACGATGCCGGCGGCCCGTCCGAAATGGCGCGCCACACGGGAGAAGGGGGCCTTCTCCTGCGCGAGGCGCCGCGGCATGGAGGCCTCGCGCTCCAGGGCCGCCACGAGCGCCCCTTCGGAGGCGCCCGCCAGCTCCGACAGGGCCTCCGAGAGGCCCTGGTCGAGTTCTTGCCGGTGGGACTGGAGAACCGAGCGCAGGGCGGCCGGGCTGAGTCGGAGCGCCGCCTCGGCGGCCCGGCGGTGGGCCGCGGGCCCGAACGCGGAGAGCGAAAGGGGCGCGAGGAGGAGAAACATCCCCGCGCCCCATGAACGCAGGTGGATCACTGCTTCTTCATGTGGGCGATGATGGCGTCGCCGAACTCGGAACACTTGAGTTCCTTCACGTCTTGGAGACCCTCGGCCTTCATCAGGCGTGCGAAGTCGTACGTGACCGTGTGGGCGGCGATGGCTCCCTCGATCCCCCGGATCAGGAGATCGGCGGCTTCGTTCCAGCCCATGAAGCGGAACATCATTTCACCGGACAGGATGACGGAGCCGGGGTTCACCTTGTCCAGGTTGGCGTACTTGGGCGCCGTGCCGTGGGTGGCCTCGAAGACCGCGTGGCCGGTCACATAGTTGATGTTTCCCCCGGGCGCGATGCCGATGCCGCCCACCTGGGCCGCGAGGGCGTCCGAGAGGTAATCCCCGTTCAGATTCAGGGTGGCGATGACGTCGAACTCGTCGGCCCGCGTCAGAACCTGCTGGAGGGTGATGTCGGCGATGGTGTCCTTGATCATGAGCTTCTTTTTCCATTTCCCGTCGCCGTGCGTGGGCCAGAGCTTGAGGGTGTCCGCGACCTCCTGGATGATCTCGGCCTTCTTGTCGGGCGCGAACATGTCGAGGCCCGGTTCGATCATCCGGGCGTTTTCTTCGTCGCTCAGGTTCGGGTTGTGCTCCTTGTTGCCGAGGATCCAGGATTCGCGTTGGGTCACGGTCTGGTCCCGGAATTCCTTGGTGGCCACTTCATAGCCCCAGTCCTTGAAGGCGCCCTCGGTGAACTTCTGGATGTTGCCCTTGTGGGTGAGGTTCACGCTCTTGCGGCCGTGCCTCAAGGCGTATTGGATGGCGGCCCGGCACAGCCGCTTGGAACCTTCCTCCGAGACGGGCTTGATGCCGACGCCGGAGGTCTGGGGGAATCGGATCTTCTTGACTCCCATTTCCTTCATGAGGAATTCGATGACCTTCTTGACCTCGGGACTGTAGGCCTTCCACTCGATCCCGGCGTAGATGTCCTCGGTGTTTTCCCGGAAGATCACCATGTCCACCTTCTCGGGGTGCTTCACGGGGCTGGGGACGCCCTTGAAGTACTTCACGGGGCGGAGGCAGACGTACAAGTCAAGGAGCTGCCGGAGAGCCACGTTCAGGGACCGGATGCCGCCGCCGATGGGCGTGGTGAGGGGCCCCTTGATGCCCACCAGAAACTGCTTGAAAGCTTCCACCGTGTCGTCGGGCAGCCACTCGTTGAACTTCATGAAGGCCTTTTCCCCGGCGTAGACCTCCATCCAGGCGATCTTCTTCTTCCCTCCGTAAGCGATCTCCACCGCGGCGTCCAGGACGCGCTGCGAGGCGCGCCAGATGTCGGGACCGGTCCCGTCACCCTCAATGAAGGGAAGGATGGGGTTGTCGGGAACCTTCAGTTCTCCGGCCTCCATGGTGATGGGGCTGCCCTGCGCCGGCGGTGTGACGTTCTTGAACGTGGCCACTGCGACACCTCCTCGGTCTCTGGGTCCCGTGCCGAAACGCGGCGGCAGCCCGTCCGGAACCCCCCCTGGCGGGCGGCCCGCCGACTCGATCCTGGCCTTTCAGTATAATCGGGGCCCTCGGAGGCGGTCAACCGGCCTTTGGGTTGCGGGATTGGGCGCCAGGAAGGGACCTTCCCGCCTGAGCCACGGAAACCAGTCGGGGGCGATCGGGGCCCTCCAAATGGGCTGAACGGGCCTGGGGGCCATTCTCGCGTGGCGGGCCCGTCCTGCGAGGTCCGCTCAGCCTACGAGTCCCTATCGCATTCCACCCAACCCCCGCCCGGGATTCACGGAGGCCCCCGGACAGGCCTTCGCGTTCTTGTCTGGAGCCGGTTCGAACGGTTGCGGAAAGGCGGCCGCTTGACCTACACTTCTCCAAGGTCTGGGAGGTCAGCGTGGCGGAACATCTGGTCCGGTGCTGGAACTGCCTTGGGGACTACGATGCCCTGACGGCCGTGTGGTGCTCCTGCAACCCCAACCGGCCCACCAAGGTCTGCCCCTTTTGCCTCCAGTGCTTCTGCGCCGCCCCCGAGGAGTACCACGAGCGCTTCTGGGCCGAGGCGCCCGACTCCCTCGTGACGGACCGGGAGATGCTGGCCGGCGCGCGGGGGCCCCTTGGGGAGGCCTTGATCCGCGCCCGGGTCATCACCTCGGACCAGCTCCTCCAGGCCCTCAAGCGTCAGAAGCAGGAGGGCGGGAAGATCGGGGAGATCCTGGTGGCGATGGGGCATCTGACCCAGCGAACCCTCGACGCCTTCCTGTCCAGCCAGCGGTCGGTGATGCAGATCTCCTTCCGCGATACCCCGCCGGACCCCATGCTGGTGGCCTCCATCGGGGCCGCCGAATGCCTGCGACGCCTGGTGGTCCCGGTGAGTCGGGAACACCTGAGCGGGAGGGATCTCCTCACCCTCGCCATGGTCAATCCCGCCGACGGCGAGACCGTGGAATTCGTCCAAAACGCCACGGCCTCGCAGGTCCTCGCCGTCCAGGCCTCCCGGGAGGAGATCGAGTCTTTCCTCCTGCCTTTCCAGGGCGGCGGCGAGAGCGACGCCTCCGGATCGGCCCAGGAGTCCGCCCCGGGGCCGCGGCTGGCCACGGACCTGATCCGCAAGGCCATCGCGCGGGGCGCATCGGACCTGTACGTCGAACCCCGCGAGGAGGAGGTCTCCATCCACCTCCGCATCGACGGCCTGCTTTACAAGGCCAAGCCCGTGGGGCGGGACCTCCAGGGAACGCTGACCCTGGAGCTGAAGAAGCTTCTGAGGCTGGACACGGCGGTGACGGACCGGCCCCAGGCCGGGCGCGTGGTCATGCGGTCGGGGGATCACCGCTACGACGTGATCGCCCACAGCCTTCCCACGCGCACCGGTGAGAACATCTCCCTGAAGATCATCAACCGCGACACCTTCCTGAAAACCTACGAGCAGCTCGGGATTCCCGCCGACGATGTGGTTTCCCTCCGGGCGGTCCTCAGCGCCAAGCGCGGGCTGGTCCTCGTGAGCGCGCCCCTCTTCCACGGCTGTACCACCACTCTCTACGCGCTGATGAACGACCTGGCCTCGGAAAGCGGGCGAAAGGTCATCAGCATCGAAGCCCAGAGCGTCTGCCCCGTTCCCAACGTGTCCCAGATTTCCCTGGGAGACACCCAGGACGCCGAGGCCACCCTGACGACCATGAAGGCCCTCGCCAGCATCCAGCCGGATGTTTGCGTCCTCGCCGATGTCCTGGACTCCGCTTCCATGATAGGCCAGGTGCAGAAGCTCATGGGCCAGATGCTTGTGGTCGCGACCCTCGAATCGGCGGGCGCCGTCCGCTCCCTGGCCCAGGTCCTTTCCGCGGGGCTGTCACCGGCAGACCTGGCCCAGCACCTCCTGCTCGTTCTGAATCAGCGGCTCCTCCGAAAGAATTGCCCCCAGTGCTCGGCACCCGTCACCTACTCCGAAAACACGCTCCGGATGATGGGCCTCACCCAGGAGGAATCCAGGGACCTGGGCCACGGCCTCCAGGGACAGGGATGCGCCGATTGCTCGGGCATCGGCTATCGGGGCCGGATGGCCCTGTACGAACTGCTCCTGCCCACGCCGGCCTTCCGAAAGGCCCTCGCCAAAGGACCCGCCGAAAAGACCCTCGAGCGGGAGGCCCAGAAGGCGGGGATGATCACCCTTCGCCAGCGGGCCCTCAAGGCCATCCGGGAGGGGCTCACGACGGCGGAGGAGTTCCGTAAGGAGACCCTGTAGCCCCTCGCTCTCCTCGGCCGGGGATCCGGCCGGAGACACCCTGCCAGGCCACCCATTTACCGCCGTGCGCCCGCCGGATAGACTGGTCTTCGGGAGGCTCCATGGCTCTTCTGCTCTTCGACGTGGACGGCACCCTGGTGCGGCCCCTCGGCCTGGGCCGCACGGCCTTCTTGTCGGCGCTCGAGAGGGAATTCTCCGCCCCGGTGGACCCTCCCTCCTTCTCCTACGACGGACTGCTCGACACCGAGATCGCACGCAGGACCCTCACCTCCCTGAACGTCGAGCCCGACCCTCCGGTCCTGGAGCGTCTGCTCGAAGCCTACGTGACACGGCTGGCGGCCCAGCCCTTCCCCCCCCCGGAACAGTGCCGTTGCGAGGGCCTCCCCGCGGCACTCGATCGCTGCCTCCAGCGCGGCCACCGCCTGGCGTTGCTCACGGGGAACGTCCGCGACGGGGCCCTCGTGAAGCTGCGCGCCGCCGGCCTCGAGGCATATTTTCAAGACGGAGGAGGGGGCCTCCTGGGCGCCTTCGGAGAAGACGCCGCGGAGCGTCACGGCCTCGTTCCTGTGGCCCTGAATCGGTGTCAGCGCCATTACGGGGAGGAATTCCCCGAGGACTCCGTCTGGATCGTCGGGGACTCCGGGAGGGACATTCGCGCGGCGCGAGCCGCCGGGATCCGGTGCGCGGCCGTCGCCACGGGCCACACCCCTCCCGAGGCTCTGCGGGCATTGGCGCCCGACGCCCTTCTGTCCAGTCTGGGGGATTCGGAGGCGCTCTGCGCCGCCGTGGAGGGGGGGGGCGCGCCATGAGCGGGGCGCGTCCGCCCCGGATGGACCGCCTCCTCGCCGAACCGGGAGCCCTGGCCCTGGCCCGCGAGTTCGGTCCCGCGGAAACCAAGCGGGCCCTTCGCCAGGCCCTCGACGCCGGCGTCGCGCGGTGGAGGGTATCCGGCGAAGTCCCCCTCGCCGGGGACGTGATCCGGGAGGCCGGTCTCCGGCTCGCCGAGGCCTTCCGCCCCCCTCTCCGCCGCGTCGTCAACGCCACGGGGGTCGTCCTTCACACCAACCTCGGAAGGGCTCCCCTTTCCCGCCCCCTCCTTCGGGAGGTCGAGGGCATTCTCGCGGGGTACGTGGACCTGGAAATGGACCTGGGGGCGGGCCGCAGGGGCCACCGCGACGCGGCCCTGGAGAGGGCCTTTCAGGATCTCCTGGGGACCGAATACGGCGTGGTGGTCGTGAACAACAATGCGGCGGCGACCCTTCTCCTGCTCAACACCTTTTCCTCGGGCCGCGAAACCCTGGTGAGCCGGGGCGAACTCGTGGAAATCGGGGGCGGCTTCCGCATGCCCGAGGTCATGAAGGCCTCGGGGGCCCTCCTGAGGGAGGTGGGCACGACCAACCGAACGCGCGTCTCCGACTACCGCCGCGCAGCAGGCCCCCAGAGTGCGCTGATTCTCAAGGTCCATACGTCCAATTACCGGATCCTCGGCTTCACCGAAGAGGTGAGCCTGGAGGCCCTCACCGAACTGGGCCGGGATCTGGGGCTGGCCGTCGGCTTTGACCTGGGATCGGGCCTGGTGGATCCAACGGCCGCTTCCAGGGTGCCCGACGAACCCACCGTGACGTCGGCCCTCGCCGCCCGGCCCGATGCGCTTTGCTTCAGCGGAGACAAGCTGCTCGGTGCTTGCCAGGCGGGAATCCTGCTGGTGGCCCCCCAACACGTTTCGGCCTTCCGCGCCAACCCTCTTCTGAGGGCCCTCCGGGTGGACAAGGTGACGTACTCCCTGCTCGCCGCGGCGGTGGACCGCTACCGGCGGGGGCGGCGCCTGGAAATCCCGGTCCTGGCCCTTCTCGACCGGGAGGCGGGGGACCTTCGGCGGCGGGCCAGGGCCCTCCTGCGCCGCGTATCGAGGTCCTGCCCTGACCGCTTCCATCTGGAGGTGGCCGAAGCGGAGGGACGCACCGGGGCCGGATCGGCCCCCTTGACGGCCCTTCCGTCTCCCGCCCTCGCCGTGGTCCCGCGCTCCGGGGACCCGGAGGACCTCGAACGCCACCTCCGCGCGGGCGGAGACCCCCCGGTGGTGACCCAGACCTCCGAGGGCCGCGTCCTGATCCACCTCCGGACGCTCCTGCCGGGTGACGAGCGGGACGTCGCGCGGCGCCTCTCGGAATACCCGGGGAGGACACCGTGAGGCGCGTCTCCGCGTGGGTCGCGGCGGCTCTTTCCGGGCTCCTTCTCGGATGCGCCCCGAGCGGCCTCCGGCCCCCACCGTCCACCCCGCCCGCAGTTGGACCCGAGGCGCCTCCCGCGGTGCTGAGTTCCGAGGGGGGCGCACCGGCCGTGGCCGCCGCCCTGGCGAGGGAACTGCTCGGCCGCACGAAGGGAGCCCAGCCGGGCCCGACGGCCGTCGGCTGGAACCCGGAAGAACCCGCCATCGGCCCCTTGGGCGCGGCTCTCGCGGAGCGGATTCCGGGAGCCCTGACGCTCGTCGAACTGGGCGTCGCCGCGGACGAGGCTTCTCAGGCCTTTTCCCAACTTGATCCGACCTCGTTTTCCTCCCTCCTCTGGCTGTCGGCGGACATCACCCCGGAGGGAGCCGTGGGGGCCCTCGAGGTGGAACGGAAAGGGAGAGAGGGCTCAACCGCCTTCCGGTTCGAAATCCGGCCACCGTTGGTTTTTCGGGTCTCGACCCGGACCCCGGCCCCCCTGGAGGTAGGCTCGGTCATCGCCACCGTCGACGGGACCGTCCGGGCACTCGCCTGGGAACCGGGGCCTCCGGCCCGGCTCTGGGTCCTGGGCGAGGAGGGGCTCCTCCGCACGGACCCCACCGACGGAAAGGTCCTTCAGCGATGGAACCGGGAGACTTCGCGAGGCCCAGGCAGCCTCCTCTGGAGCGAAGGCGAACACCCGCGGCTCGCCCTGCTGGAACACGCCCCCTCCGGAAGCCGCTGGTTCGAGGGGCAGGACGGCGGGACGTTCGCGCCGGCCGGCCCCGTGGAGGGCTTCCCCATGGACCCGCGGACGGCCCAGTTTCTTTCCGCCGATTGGGACCCCGAGGCGGGCGCCTTTCTCCTCTACGACTACGCCGGAAGGGACCTGGGGGCTTTCATTCAGCTGGTGAAATCCGCAGGTCCGGGCGGCACCCACTTCATCCTGTTGGAACCGGCGGGAACCACGGCGGCCGTGCGCGGCTCGGACCTGACCCGGATCCCCGGACCCGCATCGGGCGCCTCCGCACTGGCCGCCGCCGGACCGACTCTTTTCGTTTCCTCGGGGAGGCCTCCCGCCCGCATCGAAGCCTTTGACCTGGTGGACGGAAGGATCTGGGAAAGGGTTTGGACCTCCCCCCCGCTCGAGGCCGTCCCCACCTGCCTGTGCGCCTTCCGCACCGATGGATCGACCCGGCTCCTTGCGGCGATCGTCCGGGACGGCCGCGGGTACATCCTCTCCTTCACGATTCCCGCCCCGCCCGGCTAGTAGGCGGCGCAGTCGACGCCCGACGGTCTATGGGGCATATGGCCCTTCCTGACGGTCGGGACCCGAGGGCGGTTTTTGACCCCGGGCCCCCGCGGACTATATTGGACACCTTCTTCGAGGCCGGTTTCCGGCCGGAGAGGCACACGACGGTGGACGAATCGCGCGCGGCCCGAATGGGGCAGGTTCTAAAGGTCCGTCCGGCGGGCGAAGCTTTCGCCCGCGCCTTTTCGCGCCGAGTCACGATCCTGTGCGGGCACTTCGGCAGCGGAAAGACGGAGATCACCCTGTCCGCCGCCTTGGAGCTGGCGGGCGCCGGTTTCCCCGTGTCCCTCCTGGACCTGGACGTGGTGAAGCCGTATCTCCGGTCGCGGTCCGCCCGGGACATTTTGGGCGCCGCCAACGTGGAGCTGGTGGCCCCCATGGGCGAGTACTTCTCCTCCGATCTGCCCATCGTCCTGCCCCAGGTCCGGACGCGTCTCCAGGACCCGACCCGGAAGGTCTTCATCGACGCGGGGGGGGACGACACGGGGGTCCGGGCCCTGGCCTCCGTGAGCGACGCCGTTCCGGAGGAGGAGACGGATCTCCTTCTGGTGCTCAACTTCCGCAGGCCGTTCACCCCCGACGTGGATTCGGCCGTGTCCATGGCCCGGGAAATCGAGGCCGCCTCCCGGCTGCGGACCACGGGGCTTCTCTCCAACACCCACCTCATGGGTGAATCCACGGCGGAGGTGATCCTGGACGGGCTCCGCCTGGCCCGAGAGGTGGGCAGGAGCCTCTCCCTGGAGGTCAGGGCGGTAGCCGCGCCCCTTGACCTGGCGGAGGAAGTGGAACGGGGGAACCCGGGCTGTCCGGTTCTCCCCGTGAAAAAGATCGTGAAGCCGCCCTTCGAGTCCGACCGCACCCGTCGGACCGTCGGGCCGCTCTTCGTGGTGGGCTGACGAGGTCCGGGCCCGGGCCGGGGAAGACCCGCCCCGAGGCAGATTGATAAGGAGTCCCACGTGCCCCAGATCGTGATCGACCCCGAGCGCTGCAAGGGGTGCGAACTCTGCGTGCAGGCCTGCCCCCAGAAGATCCTCGGAATGGCCCGGGACATCAACTCCAAGGGCTACTTCTACGCGAGGATGCAGGAGCAGAAGCGCTGCATCGGGTGCCGCCTCTGCTGCATCACCTGCCCCGACGTGGCCATCGAAATGCGCGTCCACGGAACCCTGTACCACTACTTCGCCTATTAGGAGCGCGGCCATGGCCAAGAAACTGATGAAGGGCTCGGAGGCCATCGGCGAAGCCGCCATCCAGGCGGGATGCCGGCTGTTCTTCGGCTACCCCATCACGCCCCAAAACGAGATCCCGGAGTACATGTCCCACCGCCTGCCCCAGGTGGGCGGTACCTTCGTGCAGGCGGAGAGCGAGGTGGCGGCCTCCAACATGCTGTACGGCGCGGCGGGGAGCGGGGAGCGGGTGTTCACCTCTTCGAGCTCCCCGGGCATCTCCCTCATGCAGGAGGCCATCTCCTACCTCGCCGGCAGCGAGCTTCCGTGCGTCGTGGTGAACATCATGCGCGCGGGGCCCGGGCTGGGAGGCATCCTCCCGAGCCAGTCGGACTACTTCCAGGCCACGAAGGGGGGCGGCCACGGCGATTACCGGCTCCTCGTGCTGGCCCCCTGGTCGGTGCAGGAGGCCGCGGACCTGGTTCAGGACGCCTTCGACCTGGCGGACTACTACCGGAACCCCGTCCTGGTGCTCGGGGACGGGCTCATCGGCCAGATGATGGAGCCCGTGGAGTTCCGGTCCGGCCGGGTCCCTTGCAAGCCCATCCCGCCCAAGGACTGGGCGGCCACCGGGTGCAAGGGCGGCCGCCCCACCAACATCATCAACTCCCTCTTCCTGGACCCGGAGGTCCTCGAAAAGCACAACCAGAAGCTCACGAAGAAGTACGCCGCCATGGTTCGGGACGAGCTCCGGTGGAAGGAGTACGGGACGGATGGGGAGTACGACGTCCTCGTGGTGGCCTACGGGACCGTGGCGAGGGTCTGCTCCACGGCCATCGAGGACCTGGGCGCGGAGGGCGTGAAGGCCGCCATGGTTCGGCCCGTTACGCTCTTCCCGTTCCCCTACGAACAGGTCCGCCGCGCCGCCCAGAAGGCCAAGGCCGTGCTCGTCGTGGAGCTCTCCACCGGCCAGATGGTGGAGGACGTCCAGCTCGCCCTGCTGGGAACGCGGCCCGTCCACTTCTTCGGGCGCCAGGGCGGGATGCTGGCCACCCCCGAGGAGGTGGCCGATCGGATCCGGGCCATCGCCGACGGCCGGTCCGGGGAGGTGGCCCATGGCTGAAACCGTCTTCCGCCGACCCGAAGCCCTCGCCGACGTGACGACCCACTACTGCCCCGGATGCACCCACGGGGTCATCCACCGGCTCGTGGGGGAGGTCATCGACGAACTGGACCTAAGGGAGCGGACCGTGGGGATCGCCCCCGTGGGCTGCTCCGTGCTCGCGTACAACTATTTCGCTACGGACTTCCACGAGGCCTCCCACGGCCGCGCGCCGGCGGTGGCCACCGGGATCAAGCGCGCCCGCCCGGACCTCATCGTCTTCTCCTACCAGGGAGACGGCGACCTCGCCTCCATCGGCATGGCCGAGATCATCCACTGCGCCAACCGGGGCGAGAAGGTCACCGTGGTCTTCGTGAACAACGCCATCTACGGCATGACGGGCGGACAGATGGCGCCCACCACCATGCCCGGCCAGGTGGCCACCACATGTCCGCTGGGCCGCGACGTGAACCAGGCGGGATGGCCCATTCGGGTGGCCGAGCTCGTCAGCACGCTGAAAACGCCCGCCTACGTGGCGAGGGCTTCCGTCCACACGCCCCTTCACGCCGTCGCGGCCAAAGAGATGCTCCGGACGGCCTTCCGGTATCAGAAGGAGAACGCCTGCTTCTCCCTCGTGGAGATCCTCTCCACGTGTCCGACGAACTGGGGGATCCCTCCCGCGGAGGCGACGGCCTGGCTGGAAAAGAACATGCTTCCCTACTACCCGCTCGGAACCTTCAAGACCCCCGGCGGCGAGGACCGGGCGCCCAGCCCGCTTGGACGGGGAAGGCGGAGGGTCGGCCATGCAGAATGACGTGATCATGGCGGGCTTCGGCGGTCAAGGCATCCTTCTCATCGGAAAGATGCTGGCCTACGCCGGGATGCACCAGGGCAAGGAGGTGTCCTGGCTCCCCTCTTACGGCCCCGAAATGCGCGGGGGAACGTGCAACTGCACGGTGGTCATCTCGGACCGCCCCGTGGGCTCCCCCGTCATCCAGTCTCCAAGGGCCGTCCTGGCCATGAACCTGCCGTCCCTTGAGAAGTTCGAGCCCATGCTCCGGCCGGGAGGGTTGCTCCTGCTCAACTCGTCCTTGATCAACCGGGAGCCGTCGCGTCAGGACATCCGGGTCCTCAAGGTCCCCGCCAACGACGTGGCCAACGAGCTCAAGAACCCCAAAGGGGCCAACATGGTCGCCCTGGGCGCCTACATCGGCGCCACCGACGCGGTGGCCCTGGAGGAGCTCGAGTCCCTCATCCGCGACACCTTCGCCAGCAAGCCCAAGGTCGTCGAGGCCAACCTCGTGGCCCTGAAAAAGGGGTACGACCTCGGTGCCAAGATGAAGGAAGGAAAGCCATGAGCCAGCCATCCTGCCAGGACCTTCACCCGGTGGAGGAGATCCTGGAGAGGTATCCGAGGGAGGAGGCCTCCCTCATCCAGGTCCTCCAGGACGTGCACCGGGCGTACAACTACCTCCCATGCGACGTCCTGATCAAGGTGGCCGAGGTCCTCGACGTCCCCCTCGCCAAGGTCTTCTCCGTGTCCACCTTTTACAAGGCCTTTTCCCTCAAGCCCCAGGGAAAGACGATCATCAAGGTATGCACGGGAACGGCTTGTCACATCCGGGGGGCCGGCCAGCTCGTGGAGGAGGTCCAGCGCCTGCTCTCCATCGGCCCGGACGAGACGACGCCCGACATGGGGTTCACCCTGAAGACCGTGAACTGCGTGGGGGCCTGCGCCATGGCGCCGGTCCTCATCGTCGGGGAGAAGTACCACGGGAACGCCAAACCGGCGAAGATGCCCAAACTCCTGGGCCAGGAGGGCAAGACCCATGCGCATTGACTCCAGGGCCCGGTTCGAGGAGGCCGTCGCGGCGTGCCGCCGGGCGGCCGAAGGGCGGAAGATCGAGGTGCTCGTCTGCTGTGGGACGGGCTGTCTGGCCAACGGAAGCCAGGCCGTGGCGGAGGCCTTCCAGAAGGAGGTGGAAGCTCGAAACCTTCCGGCCTCCGTGGGCCTCTTCACCAAGAAGACGGGCTGTCACGGCTTCTGCGAAAGGGGCCCGCTGGTGGTCATCCAGCCCGAGGGCATCCTCTACACGAAGGTCAAGCCGGAGCACGCGGGCGAGATCCTCGAAAAGGCCGCGGAAGGCGGGGGGGCCGTGTCCAAGCTCCTTTACAAGGACCCGGCTACCAAGAAGGCCGTCGAGAAGTACGGGGACGTTCCCTTCTACAAGAACCAGACCCGGGTGGCCATGCGGAACATCGGAAAGGTGGACCCCGCAGACCTCGACGACGCGCTGGCCCACGGGGCCTACGCCGGCCTGGTCCAGGCCCTCTTCGACCTGACTCCGGAGAAGGTCATCGAGGAGATCGAGCGCTCCGGCCTCCGGGGCCGCGGGGGCGCCGGCTTCCAGACGGCCCGCAAGTGGAAGGCCGCCCGCAAGGCGAAGGGCGAGAGGAAGTTCGTCCTCTGCAACGGCGACGAAGGGGACCCCGGGGCCTTCAAGGACCGCTCCATCATGGAGGGCGATCCCCATTCGGTCCTCGAGGGCATGGTCATTGGCGCCTTCGCCATCGGGGCCCACGAGGGGTACATCTACGTCCGGGACGAGTACCCGCTGGCCGTCGTACACCTCACCCTGGCCATCGAGCAGGCCAGGCGGCGCGGGCTGCTGGGGGAGAACATCCTCGGGACCGGCTTCGATTTTGACGTGAAAATCTCCCGAGGGGGGGGCGCCTTCGTGTGCGGGGAGTCCTCCGCCCTTATGCGATCCATCGAGGGCAAGACGGGCGAGCCGAGGCAGAAATACGTCCACGCCACGGACCGGGGCGTCTTCGACTGCCCGACGGTCCTCAACAACGTGGAGACCTGGGCCGATGTGGGAGCCATCCTCCACAAGGGGGGCGACTGGTTCGCCTCCATGGGCACGGCCAAGTCCAAGGGCACCAAAGCCTTCTCCCTCGTCGGCAAGGTCAAGAACACGGGGCTCATCGAACTGCCCATGGGCACGACCCTGCGCCACATCATTTTCGACATCGGCGGCGGGATTCTGGGGGACCGGCCCTTCAAGGCGGTGCAGACGGGCGGACCTTCGGGAGGGTGTCTGCCCGAATCCCACCTCGATTACCCCGTGGACTACGAGAAGCTCACCGAAGCCGGCTCCATGATGGGCTCCGGCGGCATGATCGTCATGGATGACCGGACGTGCATGGTGGACGTGGCCCGCTACTTCCTCTCCTTCCTCATGGAGGAGTCCTGCGGGAAGTGCGTGCCCTGCCGGGAAGGCCTGAAGCAGATGAAGGCCATCTTCGACGGTCTCGTGGCCGGACGGGGCGTTCCCGGGGACATCGGGCGCATCGAGCGGCTGGCGGAGGGGATGCAGCTCGGAAGCCTGTGCGAACTGGGCAAGTCCGCCCCCAATCCCGTTCTTTCCACCCTTCGGTACTTCCGCGACGAATACATGGCCCACGCCGAGGGGAAGGCGTGCCCGGCCGGCATCTGCCGGGACCTCACCGCCTACGAGATCATCGCCGAGGCCTGCAACGGATGCGGCTCCTGCGCGCGGGCCTGTCCGGCCGACGCCATCACGGGGGAGAAGAAGGCCCTCCACGTCATCCACCAGGGCCGGTGCATCTCCTGCGGCGCCTGCTACACGGTCTGCCCCACGGACGCCGTGAGGTTCTTCCCCAAGCGCGAGCTCGCCGCGGTCCAGGAGACAGGAGGCGCCTCATGATCACGCTCACCGTCAATGGAAAGAACGTGAAGGTCCCCGAGGGAACCCGCCTCCTGGACGCCATACGCTGCGCGGGCTTCGAGGTTCCCACGCTCTGCGACCACCCGGCCCTGGAGCCCTGGGGCGGGTGCCGGATGTGCCTGGTGGACGTCACTCGGACGGAGTGGGACGGCTGGTGCAAGATGGTGGTCTCGTGCATGTTTCCGGCGGAGGAAGGCCTCCTCGTCCTCACGGACACGGAGCGCGTGCGATCCACGCGAAGGGTCGTCATCGACCTGCTCCTGGCTCGCTGTCCCGACACCCCCCTCATCCAGCAAATGGCCGCGAAACACGGCCTGGAGCGGACGACCTACGAACCCAACCCCGCACCCACGGACTGCATCCTCTGCGGCCTGTGCACGCGGGTCTGCGACCACATCGGCGTGTCGGCCATCTCCTCCGTGAACCGGGGGGCGGGACGGGAGATCGCCCCACCCTTCCACGAGGCCCCGCCCGACTGCATCGGTTGCCTCGCCTGCGCCGAGATATGCCCGACATCCTGCATCCCCTACGAGACCTCGGACTCCAGGAGAAGCATCTGGGGAAAGGAATTCGAGATGGTCCGGTGCGCCCGGTGCGGCCGGGCCCACATCACCCGGGACGAAGCCGCCCACTTCTCGGATCGGACGGGCGTCCCGTCCGCCTACTTCGACCTCTGCGACGCGTGCAAGCGGACCGACATGGCGCGCCAGTTCGTCAAGCTTTCCGAGGGAGCCGGCACGGCGCCCTGACGCCGCGGGCCAAAGGAGCCACCCATGGACAGGATCTACCGGGTCGTGGTCGAACGGTGCATCGCCTGCGGCAAGTGCGAACTGGCCTGCGCCTTCGCCCACGGCAGCGAGGGCAGGCCGAGCAAGACCCGAATCAACATCTTCAAACGGGGCCCCGAGCTGGGGACCCCCGTTGTCTGCTTCCAGTGCCACGACGCGGCCTGCGCCGCCGTGTGCCCTACCGAGGCCCTCGTCCGGAACGCCCGGACCGGCGCCATCGACATGGCGAGGGACCGATGCATCTCCTGCCGCATGTGCGTCGCCGCCTGCCCCTTCGGGAACATGCTCTGGGACGAGACCTACCATTGCGTCCAGAAGTGCGACCTGTGCGGCGGGGACCCCAAGTGCGTTCCCTTCTGTCCCACCCACGCCCTGGAGTACGTCCCGGCGGACCGGGCGGCCGAGAAGCCCGAGCCCTTCGCCTGGACGGGCGCTCTCGCGCCCTGACCACGGGGCCCGCCGGGACCCGGGGAACGAGGATGTGCCGGGAAGGAGCCTGAGATGACCGAACCGAAGGACGTGATCCGCGAGGTCCTGAGAAAGGCCTACCAGATCGAGGTGGACGGCTACACCTTCTACAGCATGACGGCGGAGAGGGCCGTCAAGCCGGCCGTCCAGGAACTCTTCGAGAAACTGGCCCACGACGAGGTCCAGCACAAGGCCTACTTGAAGGGCATCATGGGGCGGTACGAGGAAAAGGGGACCTCCGCCTTCGCCCTCGAGCGGAAGACGCCCGACTTGAAGGCCTTCACGGACTCGATCTTTTCGGAGAAGTTCCGCGAGCAGGCCCGGGGCGCCGACTTCGAAATGGGGGTCCTCTCCGTGGGCATGACCCTCGAAACGAGGGCCATCTCCTACTTTTCGGACGCCGCCCGAGGCGCCCGCGAGGCCGAGGTGAGGGACTTCTACCAGTTCCTGGCGGACTGGGAGAAGCAGCACCTCGACGCCCTGCAGACCCTCTACAACGGGATCCGCGCCGACTTCTGGTCCGAGAGCGGCTTCGCCCCCTTCTGAGGCGGGGCGCGCTTCCGAAATCCGGCCAGGCACCGGCCCTCCCGGCCGATGCCCTGCGCCTCCGTTCCACCCCTGGGGCCTAAGGGATGGAATCGGGTTCCCCCCACAGTCCCCGTTTCCCGGTTCTCCCGATTCCGGCCCGCCCTCCGGGGGGTCATTCCCTTGACTTTGCAACTCGTTGCAAACTACACTTCAAGTGGTACACTACGTTTTCCTGTGGGGGACCGGGGAGCGGCATGGCCGAACGGTTGGGTGAGATGCTGATCAAGGCGGGCCTCATCTCGCAGCAGCAGCTGCAGGAGGCCCTGGCCCTCCAGAAGAGCAACGGGGGAAAGCTCGGGTACAACCTCGTCCGCCTCGGCCACGTCAAGGAGGAGGACATCACCTCGCTCCTCTCGGAGCAGTACGGGGTGCCGGCCATCCACCTCGAGCACTTCGAGATCGACGAGTCGGTCCTCAAGCACATCCCCTCGGACGTGGCCCAGAAGTACCTCGTGATCCCCATCGAGCGCACGGGGGCCACCCTCACGGTAGCCATGGCCGACCCCTCCAACGTCTTCGCCCTGGACGACATCCGGTTCATCACGGGCTACCAGGTGGAGCCCGTGGTGGCCTCCGAGGCCTCCATCCGGGAGGCCATCGCCAAGTACTACGGCTCGACCCACGACATCCAGCTCAAGGCGATCATGGACGAGATCCAGAAGGAGGAGGTGGCGGACCTCGAAGTCGAGGAGGAGGACGGCGAGATCTCCGCGGCGGACCTCGAGGCGGCCAGCCAGGACGCCCCCGTGGTCAAGCTGTGCAACGTGGTGATGACGGACGCCGTCCGCCGGGGGGCCAGCGACATCCACATCGAGCCCTACGAGAAGGACTTCCGGGTCCGGTTCCGCATCGACGGGGTCCTCTACGAGATCCTCCGCCCGCCCATGAAGCTCAAGGAGGCCATCGCCTCCCGCATCAAGATCCTGGCCAAACTGGACATCGCGGAGAAGCGCCTCCCCCAGGACGGGCGCATCAAGATGCGGATGAAGATCGACAACAAGAGCAAGGAGATCGACTACCGCGTCTCCACGGTGCCCACCCTGTACGGCGAGAAGATCGTCATGCGGCTTCTCGACAAGGAGGGCCTCAAACTCGACATGACCCAACTCGGGTTCGAGGAGGAGAGCCTCAAGAAGTTCGAGCGGGCCATCCTTAAACCCTACGGGATGGTGCTGGTCACGGGCCCCACCGGGTCGGGAAAGACCAACACCCTCTATTCCGCGGTGGGCCGCCTGAACACGCCCGAGACCAACATCATGACCGCCGAGGACCCCGTGGAGTTCAACATCCAGGGGTGCAACCAGGTGCAGATGAAGGAAGGCATCGGGCTCAACTTCGCCTCGGCCCTGAGGGCCTTCCTCCGGCAGGACCCCAACGTGATTCTGGTGGGGGAGATCCGAGATTTCGAGACGGCCGAGATCGGGGTCAAGGCCGCCCTCACCGGGCACATGGTCCTCTCCACCCTCCACACCAACGACGCGCCCTCCACCATCAGCCGGCTCATGAACATGGGCATCGAGCCCTTCCTGGTGGCCACCTCCGTGCACCTCATCCAGGCCCAGCGCCTCATCCGGCGCATCTGCCGGGATTGCAAGGAGGAGGTGCAGTTGCCCCGGAAGGCCCTCCTGGACCTCGGCTACACGGAGGAGGAGGCGGAGACCACGAAGGTGTTCAAGGGGCGCGGCTGCCCCACTTGCAACAACAGCGGCTATAAGGGCCGCACCGCCCTCATGGAAGTCATGGAGATGAGCGACCAGCTCCGCGAGATGGTCCTCATGGGGGCGAACGCCGTGGAGCTCAAACGGCAAGCCCTCGAGGAGGGCATGATCACGTTGCGGCGGTCCGGCCTCATCAAGATCTCGAAGGGAATCACGACCATCGACGAGGTGGTCCGGGAAACCGTCTTGTAGCGGAGGACGCCCATGAGCGTGTCCATCCACCAGCTCCTGAAATTCCTCGTGGAGAACGGGGGCTCGGACCTCCACGTGACCGTAAACTCGCCGCCCCAGGTTCGCATCCACGGAAAGCTGCAGCCCATCGAGGGCATCAAGCCGCTCAGCGCCGCCGAGACCAAACAGCTCTGCTACTCCATCCTCACGGACCAGCAGAAGCACAAGTTCGAGGAGAACCTGGAGCTGGACCTCTCCTTCGGGATCAAGGGCCTCAGCCGCTTCCGCGGCAACATTTTCAGCCAGCGGGGGGCGGTGGCCGGCGCCTTCCGGACCATCCCCTACGAAATCCGCGGCTTTCAGGAGCTCGGCCTCCCCTCCGTGGTCGAGCGGATGGCGGAGAAGCCGAGGGGGCTTATCCTGGTGACGGGACCCACGGGCTCGGGCAAGTCCACCACCCTCGCCGCCATGATCGACAAGGTCAACCGCGAGCGGCACGAGCACATCGTCACCATCGAGGACCCGGTGGAGTACCTCCACCCGCACAAGTCCTGCGTGGTGAACCAGCGCGAAATCGGGGCCGACACCTACTCCTTCAAGAACGCGCTCAAGAGCATCCTCCGCCAGGACCCCGACGTGGTCCTGATCGGCGAGATGCGGGACCTGGAGACCATCGAGGCGGCCCTGAGGATCGCCGAAACCGGGCACCTGACCTTCGCCACCCTCCACACCAACTCGACGGTGGAGACCATCAACCGCATCGTGGACGTCTTCCCGAGCCACCAGCAGTCCCAGGTCCGCACCCAGCTCTCCTTCGTCCTCCAGGGGATCCTGTGCCAGTCCCTCCTGCCCACGCGAGACGGGAAGGGCCGGTGCCTCTCGGTGGAGATCATGGTGCCCAACGCGGCCATCCGGAACCTCATCCGGGAGGACAAGATCCACCAGATCTACTCCATCATGCAGACCGGCCAGACCGGCAGCGGGATGCAGACCTTCAACCAGTCCCTCGCGGACCTCTACCTGCGGGGGAAGCTCGACCTGGAAACCGCCATGTCCAGGTCGTCCATGCCCGACGAACTGCAGGAGCTCATCAACCGGAACATGACGCTTCAGAGCCGCCGCGTGGGCCCTTCCGGCCCCGTGGTTCCTCCGAGGGGGGCCGTCCCGGGCCGTTAGGTCCGGCCTCGTGAAGGGAGGGTGGCACCATGCCCCAATTCGAGTGGAAAGGGCGCAAGCGGACCGGCGAGACGGTCGAAGGCGTCATGGCGGCGGACAGCAAGGAGGGTGTCATCGCCGCCCTGCGCCGCCAGCAAGTCATCGCCACCCGCGTGAAGGAGAAGGGCAAGGAGCTGGCCCTTCCCAAGTTCGGCGGAGGGGTCAAGACCAAGGAACTGGCCATCTTCACCAGGCAGTTCTCGGTCATGATCGACGCCGGCCTGCCGGTGGTCCAGTGCCTGGAAATACTCGGGCAGCAGCAGCAAAACCGGGCCTTTCAGCGGGTCCTCTTCGAGATCCGCGAGGACGTGGAGGCGGGCTCTTCCCTGAACGAGGCCTTCAAGAAGCACCCCAAGGTCTTCGACAACCTCTACTGCAACCTCGTGGCAGCCGGTGAGGCGGGCGGTATTCTCGACACGATCCTCCAGCGGCTCTCGGTCTATATCGAGAAAGCCGTCAAGCTGAAGGCCGCCGTCAAGTCGGCCCTCATCTATCCGACGGTGGTCGTGACGGTGGCCGTCCTGGTGGTCATCGTGATCATGTGGAAGGTGGTTCCCACCTTCGCGAGCCTCTTCGAGGGCCTGGGGGCGAAGCTGCCCCTGCCCACGCGGATCGTGATCGCCATCAGCCACTTCCTCGGGCGCTGGGCCTGGCTCATTTTCCTCATGCTCGTGGCCGTCTTCGTGGCCATCCGGCTCTACTACAAGACGCCGGGCGGGCGGTACGTCATCGACAAGATTCTTCTCAAGCTCCCCGTCTTCGGCATCGTGCTGAAGAAAATCGCCGTGGCGCGCTTTTGCCGCACCCTGGCCACCCTCGTCTCCTCGGGCGTTCCCATCTTGGAGGGGCTGGACATCACGGCCAAGACCTCCGGCAACGCCATCGTGGAAGAGGCCATCATGAAGACGCGAAAGGCCGTCGAGGAGGGGAAGACGCTCACCCAACCGCTGGAGGAGTCCAAGCTCTTCCCGGGGATGGTCACCCAGATGATCGGCGTGGGCGAGAGCACGGGCGCCCTGGACGCCATGCTCTCGAAGATCGCGGACTTTTACGAGGACGAGGTGGACGAGGCGGTGACGAACCTCATGTCCCTGCTGGAGCCCATCATCATCGTCTTCCTGGGCGTGACCATCGGCGGGATCGTCATCGCCATGTACATGCCCCTCTTCACCCTCATCCAGCAGATCCAGTGAGGATGGAGACAGGGAATCCGGGAAGCGGAGAATCCGGGAAAACGATCGAGGGCGCCGGGCGGCGCCCTCGCTTTTTCCCTGCCCCCTGAGGGCGGGGAGGCATCGAGGGTCCCGGGATGGAGCCCCTAGAGCACCAAGCCGTCCGGCTGATGGTGTACCGGATGGTCGTGGTCTTCACCTTCTTCCTCAGCGCCCTCGCGGTGCAGGCCTTCGTGGGCGGCGAGTCCTTTCTGCGGCCCTTCTACTACCTCATCGCCTTCATCCTCGCCCTGAACCTTCTCCACCTGGTCCTCTTCCTCACCGCGCGCACGCTCCGCGCCAGGCCCCTTTTCCTGTATCTCCAGATCTTGGGCGATATCCTCGGCGTGACCCTGCTGTGCTTCCTCACCGGCGGGTTCGCCAGCCTCTTCACCTTCCTGTACCAGGTCCTCATCGTCGTGGGCGGGTACCTTCTCAAGCGGAGGGGTGCCTTCGTGGTGGCTTCCCTCGACGCCCTGTTGTTCGGGCTCCTCTGCGTCTCCCTCCTTTACGGGTGGATCGATCCTTCCAGACTGGGCGCCGAGTTCCCCTTCGACCCCCCCACGGCGGAGTCCGCCTTCCACGCCCTGGTGGCCCACTACGTGGGCTTCTACCTCGTGGCCGCCCTGATGGGGCTGGTGTCGGGACGCTTCGAGACCGCGCGCCGCGCCCTGGGCGAAGCCGAGATGGACCTTCGTCGGGCGAGGATGTTCACCGAACAGCTCGTTTCCTCCCTGGCCTGGGGTGTGATCACCACGGACGCGGGGGGAACGGTCACCTTCTCCAACCCGGCCGGCATGCGCCTGCTCGGAGAGACCCTTCCCGCCGGCTGGATCCTGGCCGACCGCCTCCGGGCCATGGGATACGAAGGGCCTTCCCCGTTCCCGGAAGAGGGGGCCGGCGAGCGGGAGGTGGAGATCGCGCTTCCCGAAGGACGCCATCTGGGTCTCGTCGTGGCGCACCTCCGGTCGGGCGCCTCCCCGGTGGGGTACCTCGTTCTCGTGAGGGACCAGACGGAGGTCGTGGGGCTCCGGGAGGAGCTGGCCCTGAAAGACAGGCTTCTGGCGGTGGGCACCATGGCGGCGGACATCGCCCACGAGATCAAGAACCCCTTGGGGAGCATCTCGGGAGCCGCCCAGATGCTGGCCAAGCGCTACGCGGCGGGGACCCAGGAGGGGGACCTCTTCAAGATCATCGAGGAGGAGAGCCGCCGCCTCTCGGAGATCCTGAACAACTTCATGCGCTACGTGAAGCCGCCGCCCCTTCAGAAGGTGTCCCTGGACCTCCGCTCCCTGGCCTCCGACGTGGTCACCCTCTTCAAGAGCGACCCCGAGTGCGCCCGGTCCCTGACGGTGGAGGCGGACCTTCCCGAGGGGCCCGTGCCCGTGATGGGCGACCCGGACCGCCTCCGCCAGGCCCTCTGGAACCTCCTCCAGAACGCCCGCAAGGCCGTGCCCGGCAAGGGCCGCATCCGCGTCGCCTTAACCCTCGAGGGTCTGAACGCTATACTGGATGTGGAGGACGACGGAGTGGGGATGCGCCAGGACGAGATCCAGTCCTACTTCCATCCGTTCCGCCACGGCTTCCGGAAGGGCCTGGGCCTGGGCCTCACGGTGGTTCACCAGGTGGCCCAGGAACACGACGGCCGGGTCGTCATCCGCAGCGTCTACGGAAGCGGCACCCAGTGCCGTCTCATCCTCCCCGCGGAGCCCCCCCATGCCTGAGCGCATTCTCGTCGTGGACGACGAAGCCTCCATGCGGAAGATGCTCGAGATCCTCTTCCGCGAGGAGGGCTACGGGGTGGTCACGGCGGCGAGCGCCGAGGAGGCCCTTCGGGCCTTGGCCCACTCGCCCTTCGAACTGGTCCTCTCGGACATCCGCATGCCGGGGCTCTCGGGGCTCGAACTCCTCAAGCGGATCCGCCAGGAGGAGGCCCCCACCGAGGTCATCCTCATGACGGCCTACTCGAGCACCGAATCGGCCATCGAGGCCCTCCGGCTCGGCGCCTTCGATTACATCACCAAGCCCTTCCAGGTGGAGGAACTCAGCAACATCGTCCGCCACGCCTTCGAGAAGCGGCGCCTGGCGGAAGAAAACGTCCTCCTGCGGGAGGAGCTGGCCCGGAAGGAACAGTTCGGGGGCCTCGTGGCGGCGAACTCCCGGATGAAGGCGGTCTTCGCCCTCATCGAAAGGGTGGCCCCGACCCCCAGCACGATTCTGATCCGGGGGGAGAGCGGCACCGGAAAGGAACTCGTGGCGAGGACCTTGCACCAGCGCTCCCCCCGTGCGCGGCGGCCTTTTGTCCCCGTGAACTGCGGCGGGATCCCCGAAACCCTCCTCGAGAGCGAACTCTTCGGTCACGTGAAGGGCGCCTTCACCGGAGCCCACGCTTCCAAGAAGGGACTCTTCGACACCGCCCAGGGAGGAACCCTCTTCCTGGACGAAATCGCCGAGATGTCCCCGGCCATGCAGGTCAAGCTCCTTCGGGCCCTCCAGGAGCGGACCGTCCGTCCCGTGGGAGGCGAGGAGGAGCACCCGACGGACGTCCGGGTCGTGGCGGCCACCAACCAGGACATCCCCCGGCTCATCCAGGAGAAGCGCTTTCGCGAGGACCTCTATTACCGCATCAACGTCATCACGGTCTCGCTCCCGCCCCTGAGGGAGCGGCGGGAGGACATCCCCCTCCTGGCGCGCCATTTCCTCGAAAAGTACGCCCGCCTCATGGGCCGGGAGGTTCCCTCCCTGAGCGCCGAGGCCCTAAGGCGGATGGAGTCCTACCCCTGGCCCGGGAACGTCCGGGAACTCGAGAATTGCATGGAGAGGGCCATGGCCCTGTGCGATGGGGACCAGATCGACCTCCGCCACCTGCCCGACCCCCTCCTGGGAGCCCGCCCCCTGCCCGATCTCGCCGGAGTCCAGATTCCCGAAGAGGGCTTCTCGCTGACGGATACCCTGGAGGGGATCCGCGCGGCCTACTTGAAGCGGGCCCTGGACCTCGAGGGCGGAATCATGACCCGGGCCGCGGCCCGGCTCGGCATCACCTTCCGATCCATGCGGTACTTCGTGAAGAAATACGGACTGCAGGCCAGGGAGGCGTGAGGAGAGGATTTCGAATTTCGGATTTCGAATTTGGGGTTCTTGGATTTCGAGGCGCGAATCCCGCAATGGACGCTCGGGGAATCCGGAGCGGGGGATCGAAGGGAGTTTCCGAGGGATGAAGAACGAAACGGCGCCCGCGCCCGAATTGAGCCTCCTGATCCCCCTCTTCAACGAGGAGGGAAACCTGGAGCCCCTCCTCGACCGCATCGAATCGGTCATGGAGGGCCTGAACAAGACCTACGAGGTGGTGCTGGTGGACGACGGGTCCACGGACGCCACGCCCAGGCTCCTCGAAAAGGCCGCGCGGGAAAGGAAGGGATTGCGGGTCGTCTTCTTCCGGCGTAACTCGGGGCAGACCGCGGCCCTCGCGGCGGCCATCGAGCACGCGCGCGCCGCCACCCTCATCCCCCTGGACGGAGACCTACAGAACGACCCCGGCGACATCCCCCGCCTCCTCGCCAAACTGGACGAGGGCTACGATGTGGCCAGCGGATGGCGGCGCCATCGCCAGGACCCCTTCCTCACGCGCATCCTGCCCTCCAAGCTGGCCAACCGGATCATCTCCCTCATTTCGGGCGTCCACCTCCACGATTACGGGTGCACGCTCAAGGCCTACCGGCGGGAGGTCCTCCAGCCCACCCACCTCATCGGGGAGATGCACCGCTTCATCCCCGTCCTGGCCTCCTGGCAGGGGGCGAGGGTGGCCGAGGTGGAGGTGGCCCACCACCCCAGGGCAACGGGAAAGAGCAAGTACGGCCTGGGCCGCACCCTCAAGGTCATCCTCGACCTCCTGACCATCAAGTTCATGGGTTCCTTCCTGACCAAGCCCATCTACGCCTTCGGGGGCACCGGCTTCGCCCTCCTCTTCCTGTCCGGCCTCCTCTTCCTCTTCACCCTCTGGGAGAAGATCGCGGCGGACGTGTGGGTTCACCGGAACCCGGTCTTCCTCATCGCCATCTTCTCCGCCCTCGTGGGCCTCCAACTCGTCATGATGGGGCTTCTGGGGGAACTGCTCATCCGCATCTACTTCGCCAGCCTGAAGAGCACCCCGTACGTGATCTCCCGGGTGCTGGAGTCGCCATGTGCGGAATCGCCGGGTTCCTCGGACCGGGACGCGCCGACCGCGACCTCCTGAAGTGCATGACGGAGACCCTGGCCCACCGGGGGCCCGACGGGGAGGGGTACTTCCTCGAGGGCGGTGCGGGGCTGGGCCACCGCCGGCTGGCCATCCTCGACCTCGAAACGGGCGCCCAGCCGCTGTTCAACGAGGGCCGCTCGGTGGCCGTGGTCTACAACGGGGAGATCTACAATTACCTGGCCCTGAGGGAGGACCTCGAGTCCAGAGGCCACCGCTTCTCCACCCGATCCGACACGGAGGTCCTCGTCCACCTTTACGAGGAGGAGGGGCCCCGCTTCGCCTCGCGTTTGAACGGGATCTTCGCCTTCGCGCTCTACGACCGCGCGAAGCGCGGGCTCCTTCTCTGCCGCGATCCCCTGGGCGTCAAACCCCTGTACTATGCCCGCTCGGAGGACGGACTCCTCTTCGGATCCGAGGTCAAGGCCCTGGAGGCCCATCCCGCCTGCCCGGGCGGGCTTGACATGGAGGCCCTTTCGCTCTACCTGACCCTGGAGTACGTGCCCGCGCCGCTTTCCATCCTCCGCGGGGTTCGAAAGCTCCTCCCCGGCTGGCTCCTCTGGGCGGACGAGCGCGGCGTTCGCACGGAACCCTACTGGGAATGGAAGATCCCCCCGCCCCCCACCGATTTCGACGAGGCCGTCGCCCGCGTGCGGGATGCGGTCCTGCGGAGCGTGAAGGGACAACTCATCTCCGATGTCCCGCTGGGCGTCTTCCTCAGCGGCGGGGTGGACTCCAGCATCGTGACGGCGGCCATGGCGGCCGCCGGAGGGCGCGTCGAGTCCTTCTCCATCGGCTTTGAAGACCCGTCCTTCGACGAGAGCGCCCACGCCCGGCGCGTGGCCGACCACCTCGGATGCTCCCACCACGAGCACCTCTTCTCGGAGAGGGAGCTCCTCGACGAAGTCCCCCGGGTCCTCGGCCGCCAGGACGAGCCCCTCGCTGACCCCTCCCTCTTTCCTACGGCCCTCCTCTCGCGCTTCGCCCGGGAGCGCGTGACGGTGGCCCTGGGCGGAGACGGCGGAGACGAACTTTTCGCCGGGTATCCCACCTACTGGGTCCACCGGGGCCACCGCGCCTACCGGACCGTCCCCCGGTTCCTCCGGACGGCGGTCCTTCACGCCGCGGACCGGGTCCTTCCGGTTTCCCACGCCAACCTCACCTTCCCCTACAAGCTCAGGAAGTTCCGCGACGGGGCCGAGCACCCCATGCCCCTGAGGCACCACCTCTGGATGGGCGCGTGGACGCCGGAGGGCCTGGAGCGCCTGCTCGGTGCACCCGTCGTGCACTCCTTGGAAGCGTGGTCCTGGATCCCCGCGCCGCCCGCGTCCGACCCGGCCACTTCGAGCCAGTGGCTGGACCTCCACACGTACCTTCTTGAGGACATCCTGGCCAAGGTGGACCGGGCGAGCATGATGGCCTCCCTCGAGGCCCGCGTGCCCCTCCTGGACCCTGACGTGGTCCGCCTGGCCTTTTCCCTGCCGCCCGCCTGGAAACTGAAGGGCACCCGCGGAAAGGTGGCCCTCCGGGCCGCCTTCGATGGGGACTTCCCCACCGGCCACTTCGACCGCCCCAAGAAGGGTTTCGGAATCCCCATGGCCCGCTGGCTCACGGGGCCGCTGAAGCCGCTGGCCGAGGAACTGCTCTCGGAGAACATCCTGGGCTCGGCGCCCTTCCTCGTGGCGGCCGAGGCGCGGCGCCTGTGGAACGAGCACCTCGCCCGGCGCGCGGACCACAGGAAGCCGCTCTGGACCCTCCTCTGCTTCCTCCACTGGTGGAACGGCCGCGGGAGGCCCTTGTGACGGGCGGCGGGAAGCCCAACGGACCGGGCGGACCTTCCGGCCAGGGCCTTGGACGCGCCTTTGTGCTTGGAGCCGCCCTCCTCCTCGGTCTCTTGCTAGGATGGGTCTTCTTTTCTCGCTTCACCCCCCTCGGGCCCCTCCTCCTCCGTCACGGGACCGCCCTTCTGGGCGCGGCGGCGGTTCTTCTGGCCGCCTTCGGGGCGGGAGAGGCCTCCGTGGCCACAGCCAGGCGGGTTTTCGCCTGGGCCGGGCTCCCGCGCGGGGAGGCCCCGGACCTCTCGTTCGTGGATTGCCTGCTCATCGGGGTGCCCTCTTACGGCCTGATTCTCGCCCTGGTGGCCCTATCTCCCCTCCCGCTCGGGCCCTCGGCCGCCGTGTTCACCCTGGTCGCCGACGCCGCCGTGCTTCTCGCGCGCGGTCCCTTTCTCCTCCGAGGACTCTCCAAGCTCGGCGAGAGGGTCCGAAGCTTGACGCCCCTTTGGATTCTCCTGTTCGGCCCCCCCCTCCTCCTGGCCCTCTCCGCCGCCCTCGCCCCCGTCAACTCCCCGGACGAACTCGTCTACAAGCTCGCGGTTCCGAAGGCGTACCTCCTGGCGGGGGGGATGGTGGAGATGCCCCTCAACTCGAACAGCTACTTCCCGGCCGCCCTGGGGATGGCGGACCTCGCCGCTCTGGTCCTCGCGGGGGGATCGGCGGCCAAGGTCGTCCACGCGGCCCTGTTTCTCCTCTCCCTTCGGGTGCTCGCCCGGCTGGCCGATCGGGTGCGCCCCGGAGCCGGGACTCCGGCGGCCGTCGCGGCGGCCTGGACGCCGGCCCTCCTCCTCCCGGCAGGGTGGTGCTGGGCCGAATGGCCCCTCATCGGCCTCCTGCTCCTCGCCGTGGAGGCCGGGTGCCGAAGACACGACGAGCCGACCTCCACGGACGCATCCACTTTCGCCCTGGCGCTGGGCGCGGCCCTGTCCGTGAAGTACACGGCCCTTCCCTGGGCGCTGGCCCTGGTTCCCGTCCTCCTCTGGAACCTCCGCCGATTCCGAAGGCCCTGGCCGGCGGCGGCCGTGTGCGCCGCCGCCGTCTTCTTCTGGGGCTCTTTCTACTACCTGCGAAACCTCATTTGGACCGGCTCGCCCGTGGCCCCCTTTCTCCTGCCCGACGCGCCCGCCGTGGCGAACTACCGCTCGGCCTTCGGAGGCCTTGGCGAACTTTTGCGAGGCTGGGACATTTTCCACCCCGGCATCGTCGACGACTCCCTGGGCGCCGCCCTCCCACTTCTCGTCCTTCTCTCGCCCCTTGCGCTGTGGAGGGGCGGCCGCATCCGCCTGGCCCTTTTCTGGGTGGGTGCCTCCCAGCTGGCCTTCTACCTCGCGATGGCCCCCAGCTCCCGGCTCATGGCCCCGGCCCTGCTCCCCCTGGCGCTCCTGGGGGCCGCGGTTCTTTCGGAGGCGTGGAGGGGCGCGGGCGTGTTCCTTCGAACGGCGGGAGCGGCCCTCGCCGGCCTCCTCCTCCTCGGCCAGGGCGTGCTTTCCGCCTACGTCCTGGGCTCCTCCTACGAGCCCCTGAACGTCCTGGTGGGCGCTGAAAGCCCCCTGGACTACCTGCACCGGACGCGGAACTTCATGGCCCCCTACGATTGGATCAACGCGAACCTGCCTCCCGGGGGGAGGGTGCTCCTCCTGGGGGAGAACCGGCCTTTTTACCTGGAGAGGCCCTGGTCGGCGGCGGGGAATCTGGATGGACCCAGGGTGGCGGCCTACCTCGGCGGGTTCCGCGACGGGGATTCTCTTTACCGGGGCCTGCGCTCGGAGGGGATCACCCACGTCCTGGTCCACAAGTCTCGCGTCCGCCTGGAAGGCCAGCCGGGACCCGACCCCACCATGATCGAAAGGGAGTACCTGCTCCTCCTGCCGAAAGCCGCCGCCCAGGCGCTCGGCGAGTGTCTCACGCGACGCGCCAAGGTGGCCTACGAGGACGGCGCCTACGCGGTCTACGCCCTGGAGGGTTTGGCCCCATGACCGGCGGACCGAGTAAGGGGGAGAGATGATCGCGGGAGGGTCCCCGAGGTCCCGGCCGTTGCTTCTCCAGAGGGTGCTCCCTCCCCTCCCTCCCTTGGAGGGATCCCGAGGGCGAGAGTACGTCCTTCTGGCGGCCGTTCTCGTCATGGCCGCGGTGGCCTGCTACCAGCCCCTGTGGGACCCCGACACCTTCTGGCACCTTGCGGTGGGCCGCGAGATCTGGGAGACGGGGCGCCTCGTCCACACCGAGACCTTCTCCTTCACCGCCTACGGCACCGAATGGGAGGACACGGAGTGGGCCTTCCACGCCCTCGCGTACCCCCTCTGGAAGGCCCTGGGGGACCGGGGCCTCAGCCTTCTCACGGCTCTCTTCGGCGCCTTGGTCCTCCTCCTCGTGTACCGGACCGTCCGCCTCCAGGGGGGTAACGCCGCCCACTTCGCCCTGTATCTCCTTCCCATGATGCTGGCGTACCAGGGCCGGATCCGGTTCCGGCCGGACCTCTTCTCTCTCCTGTTCATGGCCCTTCTCGTGGAGGCCCTCCTGCGCTGGCGCCCCGCTCCCCCCGAGGCGGGCCGATTCTGGATCACGGCGACGGCCCTCATCTGGGCCTGGACCCAGTTCCACGGAGGGTGGGCGTACGGAATGGCCCTTCTGGGCGCCCGGCTTGCCGGGGAGGTCTTCGACGCCGCGCGGGAGCGCACCCTCACGTGGAGGTACTTCGGCGGTCTCGCCTGGACGGGGCTGGCCCCCACCCTGGCCCTTTTCCTGAATCCATACACCTGGCGCATCCCCTGGTTCCCCATCAAGTCCCTCATCGGGTTCGCCGACGAAACCCTGGTCCAGATCCAGGAGTGGGGCCGAACGCCCTTCAAGGGCTACGGGGCGCTCTTTCTCCTGGCGTGCCTCCTGGTCCTCGGTTCGCTCCTGGCCCGGTGGCGGGAGGCGAGGTGGTCCGTCGTCCTCCCCGCCGCCTCCCAGGTCTTTCTCGGATGGTACTGGGCCCGCTACGCCGCCTTCACGGTGATCGCGCTGGCCCCCTGGGGAGCCGGCGGCCTGAGGCGCCTTCTCCGCAGGCCGGCCCTGGAGCGGTGGGCCTGGTCGGCGGCCTTCGCCTCGGTCCTGTGCGCGGCGGTCTTTTTCGCGGGGGCCATGCCCTCGGAGTGGAACCTCTCGGAGAAGTACCCGGTCCAGGAAGTGAAGTTCCTCAACCAGCACGGCGTCACCGGCAACCTGTTCAACGAGTACGTGGCGGGTGGCTACCTGGACTGGGCCATCGCCCCCCGGTGCCGGATCTTCATGGACGGCCGCTACTACCCCTTCGCCGCGGATCTCCAAGCCTACTGGAAGGCCCACAACACCCTCGCCGGGTACCGGGATTTCCTGGCCCGGTACCCCTTCGAGGTGATCCTCTACCCGCACCCCGGCTTCCTGCTGAAGGAGCGGGCGGGCGTGCGGGGCAGCCCTTTGCGGGGCCCCACGGCCCTTCTTTTCCCTCAAGAGGAGTGGGCCCTCGTGCACTTCGGAAACTACGGGATGGTCCTCTTGAAACGGATCCCCCGCTTCGAGGCTCTGATCGCCCGCTTCGAGTACCGCGTGCTACGGCCCGACGATCTCCCGCACCTGATGCGGGAGGCGAAACGGGGAGAGCTGGACCCCGAAGCCCTTCGGGCCGACATCCTCCGGAAAATCGCGGAGGACCCCTACTTCCGCCGCCGGGACGTGTTGGACAAGGCCCTGGCGGAGCTGGAGGGGCAGAAATGAGCCGGCCGCGCGAGCCCTTGCTCCTGGGGGCCCTGCTCCTTCTCGCCTCCTTCCTGATCCTGGAGACGGCCCTCTCGGCCGGCTACTACCCGGTCCAGGCCGACGAGACGACGCTGGCCTGGGCCGCCAAGCAGGTCTCCCTCGGTCGCGTGCCCTACGCCGACTTCTTCACCATCCTTCCCCCCCTCACCCTCTACGGCCTCGGCGCCTTCTTCAAGGTCGCGGGCGCATCCCTCGGCGCCCTCCGCCTCCTCACCCTGGCCTGGATCCTCCTCATCGCCCTCACCCAGTACGGACTCCTCCTGCGGGCCGCCATGCCGCCGCGCTGGGCTTTCCTCGGAGCCCTCTCCTTCCCCTCTGTGTTCTTCCCCTTCTGGCCCCTCCCGAGCCACCACTGGTTCGCCCTGGGGTTCGGGCTCCTGGCCCTCTTCCTTTGCCGAGAGGGCGATGTGTCCCGGCGCCGGGCGGCGGTCGCGGGCGCCCTCTGCGGGCTCTCGGGCCTTTGCCTGCAAACCGACGGCGCGCTTTTCTCGGCCGTTCTTTCCCTCAGACTCCTGACCTCCGGGGCTCCCGGGCGGGACCGGGCGAGGTCCCTCGCCGCCGCCCTGGGAGGCATCGCCCTGCCCCTCGGTCTCTTCGGGGGGCTCCTCGCCCTGTCGGGCGCCCTGCGGTGGGCCTGGTTCGACCTGGTGCAGTGGCCCGCCCGCTTTTACAAACAGCCCGGCGGCTTCAACGACATCAATCCCTTCGAGTTCATGGAACGGACCGTGCGCCACGCCGTTCCCGAGGCGTGGACCCCCTCCGCCGCCGCCCCCCTGCTGACGCTGGCCGTGGCCATGGCCTTTCCCCTCCTGGCTCTGATCTGGCCGGCCCTCGCCCCCGGGTGGAGATTGGGCTCCCTGACGCGCCGCTGGGCCCACACCTCGGCGGCCCTGGCCCTCACCTTCGTCCTTTTCCTCAAGGGCCGTCCGGACTGGACCCACCTCGTCTTCCTCAGCCCGATCCTCTTCCTGTTCGTGGCCGCCGCCGTGGACTGGAAGGAAGAGCGCCTGCGCCCCCTCCTCCTCCAGATCTGGCTGGGCGCCGTCCTCGCCGTGGGGCTTCTGCGGTGGCCCCTCGCGTGGGTCTCCGCCCCGCCCAACGCCCTGGACGTATGGGCCGTGGACGGCATGCTCAAGAAATACAGCGTTCCCGCCCTCGTGGACGCGCTCCCCGGCGTCCGCGACGGGAACCTGCCGGTCCTGTACCTCGCTCGGGACGGGAGTACGCTCTACTTCTACTGGGCGCCCGTCCCTCCGCCCATGGATTGGGTGCTCCCCCCGTCGGCGCGGTACAATTCCCAGTGGGAGTACGAGGTGCTGGCCGCCTTCGCGCGGGAGCAGCGGGTCCGCTACATCGTCCTGAGGCGCGAGGAGGCGGCTTCCTTCCGTGAGGAGCCCTCTCCCCTCGCGACCCTTCTGAACGAGGAGTACCGCTTCCTGAGCGACACCCCCTACGGCGTGATCCTCGAAAGGAACGATCATGGCCCTTCCGCCCCCTGAAACGCTCTGCTGCCCCGATTGCGGACCGCCCGCGCCCCTCCAAGCCGGCGACGCGCCCGAGGAGATCCTCTGCGCCGCATGCGGGCGCCGCTTTCCCCTCCTCAAGGGGGTTCTCGACCTGGCCCCCAAGGAAACGGCCCTGGAGACCCGGGAGACCGTGGACCAGTTCGGCGCCTCGTGGACCTCCCACGAATATCTGGCCCCCTATCAGGAGCGGCAGTTTCTGGACTGGATCGCCCCCCTCGACGCCGGCGCCTTTCGGGACAAGACGGTCCTGGAGGCCGGTTGCGGGAAGGGGCGCCATTCCTTTCACCTGGCGGGATACGGCGTTCGGCGCCTGTTCGCCCTGGACCTCTCGGAGGCCGTCTTTCTCGCCGCCGAGTACACCAAGGCCTTTCCGACGGTTTCCTGCCTGCGGGGGGACATCCATCGCCTCCCGCTTCCCGACGCCTCCGTGGACGTGGTGGTCTGCCTGGGCGTCCTCCACCATCTGAGGGACCCCGAAGCGGGCCTGCGCGAGCTCTGGCGGGTTCTTCGTCCCGGGGGAACGCTTTGCCTCTGGGTGTACGCCCGGGAGGGAAACGGCTGGATCGTCCACCTCGTGGACCCGATCCGAAAGGGCGTCACCTCCCGGATCCCCACCAAGGTCCTGAGGCCCCTCCTGCTCCCCCTCACGGCCGTGCTCTACGGGACCCTCAAACTCCTGTACGGCCCGGCCACGGGGCGGGGCGCGCGGACCCTTTCCTGGCTCCCCTACTCGGCCTATCTCGGCTACATCTCCCGCTTCCCCCTCCGGGAGGTGGAGCACATCGTCCTGGACCACCTTTGCCCCCCCATCGCCCTGTACCTGTCGCGTCCGACCCTGGACGGTTGGTTCGGCGCCCTGGCGGCCGAGGAGGTGCGGTTCCGCTGGCACAATCGGAACTCCTGGAACGTCCTGGCCCGGAAGGCGGCCACCTGATCGCGGGGCAAGGTGACAACGGCCGTCACCCCTCCCAGACAACGGCGGGCATCCAAGGGGGCTTGACACCTGGAAAATCAAGGACTATATGTTGGCATTACGATTGCAAACATGGAATGCCGGAAAGGAGGTGTCCATTGAAGAACCAGAAAGGTTTCACCCTCATCGAGCTGCTCATCGTCGTGGCCATCATCGGAATCATCGCCGCCATCGCCATCCCGAACCTGCTCTCGGCCATCCAGCGCGCCAAGCAGAAGAGGGCCATGGGTGAGGTCCGCTCCATCGCCACGGCGGCCCAGTCCTACGCGACCGACGCCCAGATCTATCCCATCGGCAACGGCGCCTTCGCCGTCGTCGCCAATGCCACGGGCGGCGTCAACGCCGACCTCGCTCCCGACTACATCAAAGTCATCCCCACCCCGGACCCCTGGAACAAGACCTACGAGTACGCCGCTCCCGCCACCGGCGTGGACTTCGGCGTGCGCTCCCTCGGCAAGGACACGACCGAGGACGGCTCGGCCTGGACCACCGTCATCAACCTGTCCGTGCTGAACACGAACTGCTTCGAGAACGACATCGTCTGGGTCAACGACGCATTCGTCATGAAGCCCGAAGGCAAGCAGAAGAAGTGCGACTGATCCTGGACACAATTTCCTTCCGCGAAAGGCCCCCGGCAACGGGGGCCTTTTGCTGTCCGGGAGGGGAAGGGGGCGCCCCTTCCCGTCCAGCGCTCGGGTGGGCAAAGCCCTCCGCGCCCAGTGAAAACGCAAGCCGGGCCGCGGCTTTGCCCCTGCTGTCCACCCAGCCCCACCTCGATGCCGCTTTCGCGCCGCGCCCTGCAAATCGTGGCTCGGGCCGCCTTCTCAGACGGGGTGGGATCGAGTGGGAGTCCGTTTCCAGGCCGCAAGGGTCGGGACCCGATCAGTCTCGCTTTGGCCGGTACACGACGGCGCCGGCCACCGCTCCCTCCCGGACATACCGGGTCCGAAGGAGGCGGCCCACGGCCGAAGACGGATCGAGGTAATCCTTCTCCATCTCCTGGGTCAAGAGGACCATGGCGCAGTCGGCCTTCTCCATCTCCTGGGCCGCCCGCTCGTGGTCCGACGCGTCGTGGTAACCCTCCGAAAGGGGCGTGAAGAAGGTGAAGCGCACCGCCGCGGGGAAGGTGTACAGGTACACCTCCCCCCCTTCGGGAAAGGCGGCGATTCGGTCTCCGGGGCGCAGGTTCGCCTCGGATCGAAGCCAGCGATTCACGGGGCTCTCCCGTATGGGCCGGTCGGCGTCCTTCAGCTCCCACGCCTCCACCCGGTGGTACCAGACCCAACGCCCTTGAAAGACCGCGCCCGACAGGAGGGCGAGGGCCGCCCACCCGACCACGATCCGGCGGTTCCAGGCCTCTCCCTCGCCCGCTCGGCCCGCCGCCAGGAGCCAGACCCCTCCGAGAAGGGGCAGGAGGTAGATCATCCGAAGCCAGTCCGGGCGCCCCTTCAGGTACAGTCCGAAGGCCAGGAAGGTCGCCAGACAGGCCGCCAGGGCCATGGGCGCGGGCGCCCGCCTGTGGCGAAGGGTCTTCCAGAGAACGAGCCCGGCCGAGGCGAGGAGCACCCCCGCCGCCCCAAGGAGCAGGAGGTAGAAGAGGGTTCCCGAGACCGCCACGAAGGGGCCCGGAAGCCCGCTCCGGGGATCGAGCCCCGAGGTCCACATGGACTCCAGACGAATCGGAAGGTCCTCCAGGAGTAGGCGGGCGTTGTCGCTCCCGGGCCGGCTGTAGTTCCGGGCCGGCCAAAGAACGACGTCACGGACGAAGTCCATCCCCGCCCCATGGAGGGCGAGCGGGCCGAGGGTCAGGGCGATGGGGGGAAGGAGCCCCAGCCCGAAGGCGGCCAGCCGCTGCGAACGGTGCGCCTCCCCATCCTCCAGGAGCAGGAGAACCCCTCCCGCGGCGCAGAGGTACACGGCCTCGGTCTGGAGAATGCACCCCGCGAACCCCGACGCCAGCCCGAGAAGGACGGCCCGCCCGAGTCCCGTCCCGGGCTTCTTTCCCGCCGCGGCCAACAGGAATCCAAAGCAGAAGAGGTGAACCAGCCAGTGGTGGGACGCGATGGGCCAGAAGGGGTAGAGACCCACGGGGTAAAGGAGGGCTAGGAGGAGGGCTTGAGGCAAGCTCCAGCCCGCCCTCCGGAGGGCCGCCGCCAAGAGCGAGGCATTCAGGAGCACCAGCACCAGGGAGGCGTAACGAGCGGCGGTGATGGAGGCGCCTCCGAAGACCTCGAAGACCCAACGGAGGGCGTGGAAGGTCCCCGGCGGGATGAAATTGAAGAAGTCCCGGTAGGGGACCTGCCCATCGAGAACCCTCTGGGCGTCGTAGACGATGATGTACTCGTCCCATTTGGGCGGCGTGACCACGGGACTCACCAGGGGCAGGAGGAAGGCGAGGGCCAGCAGTAGCGCGCCCCCGGCCAGGAGGACGCCCTTGAGCCAAAGCCGTCCGATCCGGATTTCGGATAATACGTCAAAAACGCGTAGAATCCTCATCCTTCAAATCTCCCGTCGCGGGCCCTTCGCCCGATCCATCCAGACCAGGGCGAGGACCGTACCCAGGGACACCAGGACGCCCAAGAAGAAGAAACCGGGGCGATAGCGGAATTCCACTGTGTGCGCACCCTTTCCGGGAATCGCCACGGCCCGGAAGAGCCCGTCGGCGGCCCGAACCGGGGAGGGCTCCCCGTCCACCGTGGCCCGCCACCCGGGCCAGTAGAGGTCCCTCACCACCAGCCACCCGGATCGGGGCGCCTCCACGGTCCACCGCTGGGTGAGGGCCGTCTCCTTTTCGAGGCGGATCGGCGCCTCCTCCCTCACGGGAGGATCGCCCGATCGGAGCGCTTCGCCGGTCATGCCCTCGAGGAAGACGGTTCCCTCTGGCCGATCCGGTCTCCGGGCGGCGGCGAGGGCTTCCTCGGCGGAGGAGGCGGCGGCGGCCCTGTGGGCGAATCGGACCCGCCCGCCGCCGGGAATCGGCACGACGGACATCCCCGGTGCCGCTCCTTGGGTGGCCGGGTCCAGGCGAAGCACCGCCGCCACGCCCACCCATCGGGCCTTTTCGAAGTCCCACGATTCGAAGAGGTCCTGATGGGCCTCCCGGGGCCACTTCAGAGCCGCCAGGCGCCGGGGAACGAAGGGGTCGCAGAGGCGGACGTCCCGAACGCCGAAGGCCGAGCCGAGATTGGGAGGGAAGGACTTCCACTTCCCGAAGTGGGGAAGCCACACGCGTCCGAGGGAGGCCGCCTCTTGAACCACGCTCGAGGGACGGGGATCGGAACGGTTCCAGTACACGTCGAAGGCTTCGTGGTAGGAGAGCACCGGAGCCAGAAGCGCCGCGCCCACGAGGCCTGCTCGAACGGCGCCCGAGACCCAGGAGCGCGGAAGCGCGAGGAGGAGGAGCCCCGCCGCCCCGAGGACCAGAAAGGAGGCGCTCTGCGCCGGCGTGGGCCCCGCCAGGGGAACCCAGTGGCGCGCCTCGGCGAGGGCCGGGGAGGGCGGCGAGACGGCCAGGCCGAGGAGGAGCCAGACCGAGCCCGCCACCGCCGCGGCCCATCGAAGGCCCGGCCCTTCCTCGCGGCGCAGGGCGTGGAGGCCGAGGGCGGCCGCCGTGGCCAGGACGAACCAGGCCAGGGAGCGGCCGTACCGGCCGCTCATGAAGTCGAGCGTCCCGAGGCGCTGGAGCCAGAGCGGGGCGGGGAACATGACCGCCGCGGCCCAGAGGGCGGCGGGCAGGAGGGCCCACCGGACGCATCGCCACGCGGGAGCCGCGGCGCCCGCCACCGCCAATCCGACGAGGAGGGGCGGCCAGAGCACCTCGCCCCCGATGACGAAGGGCGCGGAGGGGTGGTACGGGTAGGGCACGTTGGCCTCGAACCGGGGCGAGGTGACGTTCGCCAGATACTCCAGAAAGGGAATGAGCCAAAGGGCCGAGAGCCCCGCCGCCGCCGCGGGGAGGGCCGCCCAGCGCTTCCAGCCCGGTCCCCACCGGCGCTCCTGGCCCATTCGAACGGCCAGGTAGGCGAAGGCCCCGGCGGCGCCGAAAAAGGCCTCCTCCAGGTGGCCGCTGAGGGCCATGAGCGCCAGGAGAACGGGAATGCGGCGCCAGCCGGTTTCTTTCCGCACCCACCCTTCGGCGGCCTCGAAGACCCACGGGAACCAGGCGTAGGCCCACACGTTGGAGTAGATCGAGAAGCCGAGGGCGTAAGGGTTGAAAGCGAACAGAGCCGCCGCCACGGCCCGCGCCCAGGGCTCCGCGCCGAGCCTGCCCAGCCACCGGGCCGCCCCCCATCCCGCGAAGAGGAGCTGAGCCAGAATGCACGCCGAATACACCCAGGGCGTCGGACGGATCAGGAAGGGGAGAAAAAAGGGCGCGAAGGGCTGGCTCTGGCCGTTGGCGAGGAGGGGCGCGCCGAGGGAGGCGTAGGGGTTCCACAGGGGAAGTTCGCCCTCCCTCAGGGCCCGCGCCGCTTGCGCCTTCTGGGCGTAGAACAGGGTCACAGGTGCGGAGTCGAAGGTCGCCAAAAGGGGTCTGTTGGCGTTGAGGTCGATCCCTTCCAGCGTCGGATCTCCGGCGAATACGTGAAATGGCACCAAATGGAGACCCAAGGCCAAGGGCCAAGAGAAGACAACCGCCCCGACCACCAGTGTCGCAAACGTGATCAGGCGTCCGTTTGCGGAGGCAGGGTGCGGATGGGTCATGGATTGGACCCTTGCCCGATGTCCGCAGGACTTTCACCAATCCAGTACAGAAAAAGGCCCTGAGAAGCGGCTAGTTTCGGCAGCGAGAGGGGTTCCGAAGTAATCAAGAAGTTCAAACGGAGCGGAGCGTAGTGACCAGACAAGGCTCTCCATTCCTCCTCGCGCAGACGGAAGACCGAAGTCTCCTCGCCGCCTCGGCCATAGGGAATTTTCAAAGCGTCCATACGATTCATCCACTCTGCCCGGAAGGACCGATCGTACAGGGCGCCACAGAAGTCCTTTCTGGTCACGAAAGAGGCGCGGCCTGTCAGGACGCGGAAATCCGTCCAATCAGGAGGCACAACGACGGTGTCCCCTTTGGGGACGGCGGCTTGGACGGCTTCGGCCATGCGGCGCCGCGAGGCCTCCGACGCGCGGTTCGCCTGCGTTCGATGAACTGCCTGCTCCAGAGACGGGAACCATGCAGACAGAGCGGGACGCTTTCCCGACAGGTGCACCATGGGCTCGGTGGGGAAGAGGACGAGGGCCGTCAGGATTCCCAGCCAAAGAGCGCCGACACGAACCGCTGAGGCGCCTCCCACCCTTATTGGAGGCCGGCTGGCGATTCCTACTGTCGCGCAGGCCAGGATGGCGACCGGCAAACCGTTGGCTTCCCTGCAAAAGCCCATCGCGGGAAGCACGATCATCCAATACGCCTGAAGAAGAACGAGAAGACCCATCAGGACCCAAGCCAGACCTCCGATCCGATCCAGGGGACCCACCGGCGGACCCAAGGCTGGAGATTCTCTCAGAACGCACGCTGCCATAACGGCAAAGACAACAGCATGGGCGCCTACCGCACCCATGATCCAGGATGACAAGAGGTAGACCCCTGCCATCCGGATGCGGGCTTTCGGGCTCTCCAACCAGCGGGCGCCTTCCGCCGCCACAATGAGGGTGGTCACGAGGACCAACCAATAAAGCCCCCGAAGCAGGGACAGTTGCGGAAAGAGGGCCAGGTTCGACCAGGTTCCAGCAAGGCCCAGAACCGCCGAGAGCGCTGCCCCCGCCCCCATTGAAAAGACCCTGCGTTCGGCCTGCCCCATCGTTCCGCAACGCCACCTGCACAGGAAGGCCAGCCCGAAGATCCCCAGGTAGACCCCTGCTCCCAACCAAGTGGAAAAAGACCAGCCTTGCGGGAACAAATCGGGAAAAGTCGTCCAAAGCAATTCTCTGGTTTCTTCAGGAAACCGCATGAAGAGGTCATGCCGCGCGCCCAAGAACCGCGTGTACACAAGAAAGAGGAGCCCTGTGCCGGCGAAGAACAAAACGACTCGCCACGCATCCCTGACCTTGCGTTCCAGAAGGAGTGAGACTACGAGACCCGCCATGGGAGGCAGCACCGAGAGGACGTGGATGAAACAGCCCCCGGCCAAGACACTTGCTGCCAACCAATGCCTTCCTCGAACAAGAAGATAGAGCCCGGCCGCTGCGATCACGAAGCCCACGGATCGAGTCGTGAAATAGTCATCGAAGGTGTTGATCCCCGCTCCGGGGATTTCGTACGCGGGTAGCCACAACAAGACAGCCAGCCAGGCAATCTCGACCCGCCTCCACACCTCCATGGCCGTCCCGAACAAGAAGGCGAAGAGAACAAGAGTGCAGAGAAAATGCAGTCCAAAGAACATCGCCTTCAGCGAAAACCACTTTCCGGTGGCCGCCAGAAAGGGCCAGACCAGGGACTCCTTCGCCCAACTCGCAGCCAGGAGGTAATCTCCGGCAAAGAGACTAGGATCGATCCAGTGAAGAACGAAGGGCAGGTAGAGAGCCTGATCCTCCACCCCGAACCGATACCCCCTGACCAGAGTTGCGCACACCGCCGCGGCCGCTCCGGCCCAAAGCCACCAAGCCGATCCTCCCGATGATGTTCTCCCGGGACGGTCCGTCAACCTCGCCTCCTACGACGCCACGCCAAGACAGCCACAGCCATCCAACCGAAGAGGCTGATCGTAAGCCCGGCGTACACGGACCGGGGCCGGTAGAAGAACACAATTCGCGACTTTCCCTCAGGCACTTCGACGGCGCGGAAGGCCACGTTGGCCGGGTAGATCCGGGCGGAGGCGCCGTTCACTGTGGCCTTCCAGCCGGAGGCGTAAGTATCCAGCAGGACGAGGACCGCCGGCGATGGGGACGTGACGGCCAGCTCCACCCGGTCGTCCCGGTCGCAAATCCAATTTATGCTTTCAAAGGTGGCTTCCGTTGGCCCCGCCCTTCCACCCGACCACCCCTCCACCACGGCCATGCCGTGTAAGGCACCCGAGGATCGGAGCTTGGACCATTTCCGGAGGGAATCCTCCTCGTCCGAGGCCGGAACGATGCTCTGAACCAGGAACGCACGAGGGAGAGGCCGCTCCACAGGGATCCAGCGAAAACGGCCGGAGTTTCGGCCCTCGGATTGGGCGATCCGGTCCACGCCAAGCAGGCCCAGATCCCCCGGAGCGGCCCCATGAAACCGGAACCAAGTCGAAGCCGGTTCGGGTCGGGGGCCGGAGAGGGCCGTCTCGATGCGCATGTAGCGCCGCAGGACCAGAACATCTACCAGGCGGACATCTCGCGCTTTCCACAGGCTGGCCAGGTTGGGGGAGAGGTCGGGTGCACGCCAATAATCGGGCCCTCCTGCCCATATCCTCGCGTGGTTCTCCTCGGAACCCCCACCTCCCAAGCCTGGGAGCGACGAAGGGGGGCTACCCGCGCCGAAGGCATCGTAATAGCGAAATCCAGGCGAGTGGCACACGAGGGGGGAGACGGCCGCCACGGCCAAACCCAATGTGAGGACCCCCGCTTTGAGGCGCTCGGGCTTCAGCAATACGCCGGAGGCGAGCACCCCCATCAATACTCCCTGGAGAACGAGCACGTCGGGGCGAAGGAGGACGTGGACCATGGAGCCGTCCAGATAGGCCGCCCAGCAAAGCCCGGCAAAGGCCAGCCCTCCAAGCAAGAGCTGGCGCACGGACGCCCGCCGGTGCTCCCTTGCGGCTTCCCAAAGCTTGCCCGCTCCGATGGCGACGAGAGCCGACGTCGAAAACCAGAAGAGGCCTCGTGCGTAGAGTCCGGGGAGGATGCCCCCCAGGGTGAGGGGTCCCATAAGAAAGGACCAGGGAAGGGGACGAAACAGAATGAGAATGGAAAAAACGAGAAGAACCAGGACAGGCCAGAGCCTTCTCCCCGCTCCAGCGGCACTCCAACCCGCCAGCCCCACCACCGCAAGCCCCCAGAAGAGAGGGGCCACAAAGACCTCCGAACGGGGGTTTAGCACACTTTCCAAGGCGAGGCTTGCCCGAGTCCACCGTTCGGGGGTGGTCAATTTGTATGTAAAGGATTCGGACAGGTGGGCAAGCACGGGCAGGAGGTGAACGGCCGTAAGGATCCCTGCCAGGGCCACAGCGCCCGAGGCGCGAGCCACCCAAGCCCTTAGGGAGAGACGCCCGGACCTTTCGGACGCAACCCAGCACGCCATTGCGTACACGCCCGATCCGACCGCAAGAAGGAGAGCCTCCTCCGGATGGCCGCAGTAGACCGTCCCCGCAACCATGATCGACGGCAGCCACCATCTTCGATCCCTCGGGTCGAGGCACCGGTCCCAGGCCCAAAGAAGCCAACCGAACCACCAGGCCGCCCACACGTTGCTGAAAGTCAGGATGCGGAGGGTGTAGGGGTTGAAGGCCCACAGGACGGCGCCGAAGGCTCTCGGCCATGAGGCCAGGCCGAATCGCCCCAGCCAGAGGTAGCCTCCCCACCCGCACCAAAGGCTTCCCAAGAGCAGGCCGAGGGTATAGGTCCAGGGATCGGAGTGAACGTAAAACAACCAGAGGAAGGGGGAGAAGGGCAGCACCTGCCCTGAACCCAGGGCGGGCGTTCCGCATGCCACGTAGGGGTTCCACAGTGGTAGACGGCCGTCCCGAAGACAGGAACCGGCGAAGGCGGCGTTCGGGTAGTGGACGAGAATCGGCGCGTTGTCCTTGCCCGGGAAATTCCGGTGGATGGAAGGAGCCGCCCCTCCCTCCGGAATGCCCGTGACCCTCCCCGGCTCCCAGTGGAAGGAAGGGAGGGTTTTCCCGCCGGCCAAGAACGGAAGAAAGTACAGGACGGCCGCCGCCCCGATTAGGAGACAGAAGACGCCCCAGATCGTCCGACCGGACCTCACGTCTTTTTGACCCACCCGCTTCCTCTCTGGTTGCGAGTGCCTTCGCACTCCCATCTCATCCCCCGTCCCCGATTCGAGTATCATTATACGGACATTGCAGGAGCCATGGCCGAAAGCGAGGAATCGGGAGGTTGGCCACGAGCGGCGGAGAGCGAACTGTGAGGCAAGAAAGGACCCAACTGCCGGGCGAAGGCACGTCAGCGCGGGATTGGGGTCTTGCCGTTTTTCTGCTCCTCGCGGTCTGGCTTTATTTCTTCGCGCCCGTTTTTGTGTTCCGCCTGAATTACATGGGGTTCCACGTCCTTCCCGACCCGACCCTGCTCGGGCTCCCCGCGGAACAGCGCGCTCCCACCGCGATCACCCGATTCCCGAATCAAGACGCATCCCTCCTCTGGATTCACTGGCCTGCCTATCACTTTCTCGCGCAGGAATTCAACAAAGGCCGCTTTCCCCTCTGGAATCCCTCCGTCGGATGCGGTACCCCCGCCGTCGCTGACCCGCAAAGCAAGCCCTATGACGTATTCATGGCCCCCTTCTTCTACTCGCCATCCGCGAACACTTTCTGGATCGGCGTTTCCCTGAAGGCTCTGGCTGGTCTTCTGGGGCTTTTCCTCTTCTTCCGGTATGCAGGCGGGAGGCCCGTGCTGGCGGCGGCGTGGGCTTGCCTCTCCGCCTTCAACCCCTGGACCCTTCAAGCCATGTATCTTTCCAACGGCTGGGCCGATTGGTTCTTGGGGTGGGGCCTCTTCCTGGCGCACCGGGCGGCCAGGAGTGGACCTCCACACGCCTGGTGGCCTGCCCTGGGGTGCGCCTTCGCGGTCTTCTCCGGACATCCCGAGGAGGCACTCCTGGTTTCCGGAATCACCGCCCTCGCCTATGCCTGTTTTCTGCTTGAAACGGGCCTTCGGATCCCTTCGGTACTGGTGCGCCTGGGTCTCTTTTCGCTTTTCCTCGGAGGCCTCACGGCGGTTCACACCTTTCCCTTCCTGGCCGAATTGACCCGCTGGGACAGCTACAAAGTGTTCTGGAAAGGCATCGGAGGACTCTTCTACGCCGATCTGTTCAACCCCCGCTCGACCGCCTGGGTGCATCCGATCCTGTGGGGTCTTGCCTTCGCCGCTGTGGAGCGGAGGACCCGAGGATGGGTAGCGGGAGCGCTCCTCCTCCTGACGGGGGGGTTCGTCCAGTTTCAGGGGGGGCCGCTGGACATGGTCCGTGCGGCTGGGGCGCTGGGCGGCCAAATGGTGGCCCGATACGCTCAGATCCTCTTCTGGGCGGGCCTGCTTTGGCTGAGTTTCCAGGGAGCCCGGTTGATGATCGCCTCCCAGGCCAGTGAACGCTTTCGGAATGTCCGTGCCATCGCATACGGACTTCTCTTGTACTTTGGCGGATCCTGGGCCTTTTATGTGAACGGGTCCATCTTTTGGCCGGCGCTGTTTCCCCCCCTCCACTACCTGATCGCCGCCCAGTCCGCGCTGCTCTTGGGCGGCCTCGCACTCGCTCCCCGCGGGGCTTTCCTTCGAATAGTCTCCCTGACCTCCCTGGCGGCGATTCCCCTGGTTGTGCCGTTCACTCCGCACTCCTTCCTCTCGCCTCTTGAGCCGTCCGTGGATCCGCCGACGAGCGTCGCCTACCTTGCGAAACACGTGCCGGACCACGGTCGCTTCTCGGGGGCCACCTTCGAAGGAACTCGGTTCAACGCCCCCCTGAGCCCCAATCTCGCCCCCGTATGGGACCTCACGGACCTTCGGTCGAACGGACCGTACCGCACGCCCGCTCTCTTCAATCTCAATCTTGAGTGGGACAAATCGGAACCGTCCTGCACGGTGCTGGCGTTCAACCGCCCGAGCGCGGATTTCCTGCGCTGGGTTTCCGTCTCCCATCTGGCGGTTCCCCACGGGACCCCTCTCCGAAGAGGCTTTTTCCTGGCACAATCCGGCGAACCCCTCGATGTTTGGGGCGTGGAATCCCCCCTGCCGAGGGCCCGAATCCTCATGGACTGGGTGAACGTCGAGAGCCTTGACCAGGCCGGCGCTTTTTTCCGCAGGAGTCTCCTGGACGGATCCTCGGACAAAAGGGTGGCCGTGGAGGGAGGGCCTCCCCCGCCCCCCGCCCGTGGGGATTCGGCACCTTTCCTGACCTGGCTCCTCGACGAACCTGACCGGCTGCTGTTCCAGGCGCGAACGGAAGGAGATTCCCTGCTGGTCTTGTCCGACGCCTATCACCCTGGATGGAGGGTCTGGATCGACGGCGTGCCCTCCGAAATCCTGCGGTGCAACGGGGTCTTTCGTGCCGTGCAGCTCCCGCCAGGCGCCCACGAGGTTCTTTTCCGCTTCGAGAGCCCGGCGCACAGGGCGGGCGTGTGGACCGCCCTCCTTACACTTCTGATCGGGACGAGCCTCCTCGCGGTCCGCCGACTCCTCTCCTCTTCGGGCGGAGGGCGCGGGGCGGCCTAGGGTGGAGCCCGATCGGGCCGGCCGGAAAGGGCGGAGGGGTCGGTCAGAGCGTACAGAGTGAAGGTTCCAGCCCGGCCTTTGGCGGGCAGGTCATATGGGTGTTCGCTCCATACGTAACCCAACCGAATCGGCCGGTATTTTCGGGCCAGATCGAGGAGCTCCGTCCGGGACAGGGGCAGGGAGGTCTCCCTCGACCACCCTCCCCGCTCCCAACGCAAGCCTCGGATCGCCGTTATCCGAGCGTACCATTCCGCAGCATAACCGGAATCGAATTCCGAGGGGACTCCATCCTTGTAGGTCACGAACGAGGACCGAAGGGACTCCACCCGGAATCGCATCCAGTCCGGGGGCACCAGAACCGTGGCCTCCGGAGGTACCTCTCGCCTCGTCCACTCGGCCGCCCGCACCTCGATCTCTCGTTTCCTGCTTTCCGCGGCCAGGGCTACGACGTGGGAAGCGATGCGCCCGCCGTACCACCCCCGAACCTCCCTCGATTTCATCAGCAGGGCCACCACGGGCCGAGTGGGGGAGAGGAGGAGCATCGCACAAAAGCCCAGGGGGAGCAGGGCCGGGGCCCAACGATTGCCACCGACGAGTCTGCGCAGGCCCTCCAAGACGGTCAGCGCTCCGGCCAGAGCCGCGGCTAGGGGGGACCAGGACGGCAGCCAAGTCCATGGGTCCACGTTGGCCCAGAAGGCGGCTCCCTGAATGAAGAGAATGAGGGCCAGAAGACCGGTAAGAGCGGCCAACACTCGGATCTTGTCAGGCAGAAACCGCTCCCGGAGCCAGCGCCTCAGGTCGGATGCCCTTTCGTGTCCGACGACGAGAAGGCACGCGATGACTTGAGCGGCCGGGGTTCCTGTCATCCAAAGAAGGACCGCCCACATGGCCAGGAGCGCCCCGAGACGTCCACGCTTGGCCATCGGAATCACAGCGCCCGCAAAGAGAACCGCGCTAAGGAACACGAGGTAAAGCAAGCCTCTCGGAAGGCACAGCTGAACGAGGAGGACGATGAGCGACAGCCCGCCTGCGATGCCGAGGATCTCCGCCCCGGCAACCCCGGCGGCGACGCCCAGGATATTCCGGCGGTTCCCCTCCCCGGAATCGCGGAAGATTCGCGTGGAGACCAGAAGACCAAAAAAGGCCCAGACTAGAGCGATAGAAAGCCAGGTGTGGACGGACCAGTTCTGAGGAAAGATCTCCGTGGCGGTGCGCCGGGAGACGTCGAGCCAGGACCCGGAGTATCGAAACAGCAGATCGTGCCGGGCCCCGCTCCAAGTGGAGACGGCCCAAAGCACCACGGCTGGCCCCGCAGCGGCAGCCAGTGCCCAGGCGCCGGAGCGAAACCGCCTGGCCCAGGCGTGGGCCACCGCAACCCCGACGGCCACGGGCAGGATGCTGACAACGTGAAACAGCCCGCCCAGGAACAGCGAGACCACACACGTTCTCTGCGACGGACGGAGAAAACCGTCAAGAGCCAGCAGGCCGAAGACGGCCCCGATCATTCTCGTTGTGAAGTACTCGTCGAAGGAAAGGCACGTCACTCCCGGAATGGAATAGGCGGGTATCCACAGAAAGGCCGCGATCCACCCCGCCTCCTCGGAGGCCCAAAGCCGTCGGGCAATTCGGAAGGTGAGGAGAAGAACCGCGTAGTTGAGGACCGTGGTGAGGGAAAAGAAAATCGCTTCCAAGGGGAAGAACTTGGCCAGGCCCGTTATGGCAACCCAGGAGATCGACTCGCGCGCATACCCCAAGGTGAGTAGGTAGTCGTTTGGGAAAAGCGAGGGATCCAGCCAGTGGAGGACGAACGGAAGGTACAGGTTCTGATCCTCTTTTCCGAATTCGTACCCCCTCGCCAAAAAGGCCACGAGTGTGTACAGCCCCAAGGTCCCATGAAAGAGCACGACTTTTCTCCAATCGTGCGGGGGACGCATGAAGGTCTGTGAGGCCTGCCTCATGGTTCTTCATCTTACTTCAATCCATGGGGACGTTGTGGGGAGGAGTCCCCGAAGAGATAATGAACCCATACGCGCAGGAGGACCCTTGTCGGACCCCAGCGGGCGTTCCTCAGGCTCAGTGCCAACCGATCATCCAAGAACGTCCCTCCTCCTGGCCTCCGTCCTCCTGCTCCAGTTCCTGCCTCTCCTCTGGGGATGGCACGCCGTGCCCTTTCACCTGCTGGCCCCCGAATTCAGGGGCTCGACGGCCGGCGGGAGGGACCTGCCCGCGGCCCTCTCCCACCTGCCGGGCGACGACCCCACGGGAGTGATCCTGGACTACCCCGCCGCGTTCTATACCGCCCAGCGCCTGCGGGGAGGAGAGATTCCCTGGTGGAACCCCCTCACGGGGATGGGCAGGGCCTGGGTGGGAAACGGCCAGGTCCTCCCCTTCTCCCCTTTCCTCCTTCCTTTCCTCGTCCACCCGTCCCCTTTCACCTACACCCTCCAGTGGGTCCTGTTGGCGCTGGCCTGCCTTCTCGGCGCCCGGTGGTTTTTCAAGGAGGCCGGCCTGGACGAGACGCCCGCCCTCCTGGGCGCGCTCCTCTGGACCTTCAACCCCTTCACCTCGGCCTCCATGATCATGAGCTCCTCCTGGGCGTATTGGGCCTTTCCCGCCGCGGCGGCCGCGACCCTCCGGGCTCTGAACTCGGGCTCCCTCGCCGCCTGGTGCGCCGCGGCGGCGGGCCTGGCCCTCACGGCCCTCAGCGGACAGCCCGAGACGGCGTGGTTGCTCGCCTCGCTCGTCCCCCTCCACTTTCTTTTCGCGGGCCGCAACGGAATCGGCCGCGCCGGGGCCTGGGCGGGGCTCCTTCTCTGCGCCGTCCTCGCCCTCCTGCTCTCGGCCGCCCAATGGGGCCCTGTCCTCTCCACGCTGGGGCACGTCTCGTCCTACAAGACCGAGGGCCCGGACCGGGCCGTGGCCCTGGGACACCCGATCTCCGCCTTCTTCGATCCCTCCGGGCCCGTCTTTCTCCAGCCGCTCCTCTGGGCGGGGAGCCTTCTCGCCTTCGCACGGCGTCCCGCGCGCTGGGAGGCCCGCGCCGCGGCGGCGGGACTTCTCCTGCTCCTGGCCCATTCCGTCCCGGCCCTCGCCGGCGCCCTTCCCTTCCGCCTCCTGCGCCTGGGGGGCCTCATCCCACCCTTGCACGCTTCTGAACTCGCCGTCCTGCCGCTCACGGTCCTGGCCGTCTTTGGCCTTTCTTCGTTGTCGAGGGAGGAGGGGGAGCGCCCTGCGCGGGCCTGGAGGATGGGGGCCTTGCTCCTCTGGACCGCCCTGACGACCTGGAGCTTCCTCCGGCTCGTCCCTCCGGACGTTCGCACCTGGACCGGAGGCCTCTGGCTCGCGGCGATCCTCCTCCTCGGAGTGCCCCTCCTTTTCGGAACGCGGGAGCCGGCGGTCCGGCGCGCGCTCCTCGCGGCCCTCGCCGTGGCGGCCGCCCTGCTTCCCCTTGCCCTCTCGGGATTCCGCTACCCCTACTTTTCCTCCACGCCCGCCCCCCGGTGGGTCTTCCCCGCCGAAGACCGGAGCGCGAACGAACCCCCCTCCAGGATGTGGGCCCAGGCCAGCCCCACCACCGGGGCCCCCCTCCTCACCCCGAACCTCCACCTCCTGTCGGGCGTCTCGGACCTCCGCTCGGCCCAGGTCCTCAATCCGAAAGGGGCCCGGACCTTGGCCCACGCCTACGGGCTCGGGGGCCACCTTGGACATCTCCTTTACGGCTGGCAGAAGGCCGATCCCGCCCTCCTGAAGTTCCTCGGGGTGCGGTGGGCCGTGCTGGCGCCGGAGGCGAAGGGCGGTCCCCTGAGGACCGTCCTGCTCGAGCCAGGGCCACGGGCCTTTCTGGCGAGGGAGGTCCTCGCCGCGCCGGACGATCAGGCCGCGCGGGACGCCTTCGTGGCGCTTCTCCGGGAAGGCCGGGGCCACGAAGCGGCCGTCGTCCTGGCGGGCGATCAGGAGGGTCCGGCTTTCCCCGCCCCGGCGGGCCCCGCCGCCGGATCCCCGCGCGTGGAGTGGCGGGCCTGGGAACCCCACCGCCTGGCCCTGCGCGCGGTCCTTGCCGAGCGCGCCCTCCTGATCGTGCTGGAGGCCTTCGACGGCCGTTGGAAGGCGACGGTGGACGGGCGGGCCGTCCCCATCCGCCGCGCGGACCTCCTGTTCCGGGGAATTTATTTGGAGGCGGGCGCCCACGAGGTGGAAATGGCCTTCGACGCCCGCCTCCCCCGCGCGGCAGTCCTCGTTTCCACCCTCGCCTGGATGGCCCTCGGCGGGGCGGCCGTAGCGTTCCGGCTCCGCCGCCGACGCGATCAGGGCCCAAGGCGATAAAGCGTCATCCCTCCCGCCGCGCCGACCACGGGGAGCTCGTAGTCGTGCCGGCTCACCAGGTACTCCAGGCGGACGGAGGCATGCCCCCGGGCGAGGTCCCTCCACACCGCCTCCGGTAGCCTCTGGTCGGGCGTCCGGGTCCAGCGCCTTTCCCCCTCTTCGAAGGCCCTCACGAGGCGGACCCGGCGGAGCCACTCGGCGCAGTATGCGGCGTCGAATTCGGCGGGGGCTCCGTCCTTGTAGGTGACGAAAGGGCTTCGGAGGGAATCGAGCCGGAAGGTCATCCAATCGCAGGGAACGGCCACCGAGGCCCCCTCGGGCACGTGCCTCCGTACCAGGTCCCCCATGGCCCGAAGGGCCTCCCGGTCTTTCTCGGCCCGGGCCCCTTTCACGCGGGCGTGCGCCACGCGGGTGCCGTACATCCGTCCGAACCACGGCCGGTCGTGCAGGGCCATGGCGACGGGACGCGGAGGCACGAGGAGAAAGAAAAGGCCCAGTGCCGCGGGCAGGACCCGCGCCGCCCGGCCCCCTCGAAGCGAGGGCAGAAGAAGGGCCGCACCGGCCGCCACGGCCGCCAGGATCCCCGCCTGGAGCCAGGGCCGGCCGTCCGCGAAGAGGTTTCGTGGGTGGACGATGGGCAGGAAATCCACGAGGTGCCACAAGAGCACGAGGAGCAGGAGCGCCAGGAGGCCGCGCAGCAACCTACTGCGATCCCCGCGCACCCATCGCCACCCGTCGCCGGCCCGCAGGAGCCAGGGGACGGCCGCCGCGCAGGCGGTGGAGCATGCTTGGAGGGCGGCCGCCCCCGTGGCCCACCCGGCCGCCGCGAAGGCCCCCAGGCCGATGCCCCAAACCCGCCCGGTTCTGAGGAGTTCCGCCAGGGACCCGCTGAGGGTCAGGGCCAGGAGGAGGATCAGGAGCCACGTCCCCCGCAACAGGGAGAATTGAACCAGGAGGGCCACGCCCGCCGCCGAGCCCGCCACGCCGGCGGCGGCCGCCAACAGGGCTCCCGAGGCCACCAGGAGCCCCTCCCGTTCCGCGGGCGTCGCCCTGCCGCCCAGGAATCGAACGGCGGCGAGGCCGCCAAAGCAGGCGAGCAGGAAGATCAGGCGCCGCCACTCGACGGCGGGCCAGAGCAGAGGGAACAACTCCGCGTCCACCTGGCGGACCACCTCCAGCCATTCTCCTGAGTAGAGGCCGAGGAGCGCGTGGGGGCGTCCCGCCCCCGCGCCGAAGGCCCAGAGGAGGCCTCCCGCCGCGCCCAGGGCTCCCGTCACCTGCGCCGCGGGCCGCCAGCGGCCCCTCACCCCGTGCGCTAGGACCAGCCCGGCGGCCACTGGGACCGCCGTGACGAGGTGGACGAGGCCGCCCCCCAGCACCCAGAGGGCCGAGGCTCCGTTCCGGCGCCGGAAAAAGGCCTCCAGCGCCGCCAGCGCGAAGACGCCCCCCAGAATTCGCGTGGTGAGGTACGCGTCGAAGGTCGTGTTGGCCACGCCGGGAACGGTATAGGCCGGGATCCAGAGGAAGACCGCGATCCAGGCCGCCGCCCCGTCGTCCCACCAGGCACGGGCCAGGCGGTGCACGAAGAACAAGGTGGCGTAGCTGGCCGCAAGGTACGTACCCAGAAACACCGCCTCCAGGGACGCGAGGCGCCCGAGCGCCGAAAGGAGCACCCAGACCACCGACTCGCGCGCGAAGCCCTGGGTCAGGAGGAGGTCGGCCGGAAACAGGGACGGATCGTTCCACTTCAGCAGGAAGGGCAGGTAGAGGTTCTGGTCCTCCACCCCGTAGCCGTACCCCCTCGCCGCCACCGCCAGGAGGGTGCAGGCCGCGAGGCCCGCGTGACGGAGCCAGGGAACCCCTCGGAGGAAGGGCGTGCCCCGTTTCCCCTCGACCCGCTCCGCCCCTCCGCCGGCCACGGCGCCCGCGCTCCGGTCAGGTGCGCCCGGGGGCCGGGCGGCCCTGGGGCACGGCGAGGAGGATGAACTGGTAAGCGAAGAGGGAAGGCCAGAGGCGGGCGGCGCCGTAATACCCGTACTCCACTCCCCTCCAGAAGACGCGGGCGGCGCGGCTCTTTCCGGCGAAGAGTTCGAAGGGGATGGGTGTCACCTTCTGCCTGAGAATGCGGTAGCCCTGGGACTCCAGCAGGCGCCGGAAGGTCCGGCGCGTGTACAGGCGCACGTGGCTCCCGTCGAGGATGCCCCGCTCCCGGTACGTGAAGCGGCCGAAGAGAAGGCCGAGGCGCACGGTGAAGTGGGCCACGTTCCCCGTGGAGGCGATGACCACTCCCCGCTCGGCCAGCAGGTCCTTGGCCTGGGAGAGCAAGGCCGGCGCCGTTCTGAGGTGTTCGAGGACGTCGGCGAGCACGATGCAGTCGTAACGCCCCGCCTCCGCGGGCGGGGGCAGGCCCTCCAGGTCCAGGTCCCTCACCCAGAGCCGCTCGTAGGGCTGCGCTTCGGCGCCCTCCAGGGGACGGTCGTTGATCCCTGAGACGGCGCACCCCTTCTCCCTCAGTTTGGCGGCGTAGCTTCCCTCGGCGCCCACATCCAGGACCCGCGCGCCCGCCGGGACCATGCGGCTCACGCGCATGTGGCTCGACAGGGGGCTGGTCTTGGCCGGGTAGCGCCGGGAGGCCTCCTCCCCGATCCAGGGACAGCTCAAAAGGCCCAGGGAAAAGAGCTTGTACCGGAGAACGGCCGCCGCCACGTCCCGGGCGTACCGCATCCCGTTCACGTAGCAGATCTCCCCGCCGTAATAGGTGGGGATGGGGATCTCCACGATCTCCTGGCCCTGATGGAGGAGCTCCACGATGATCTGGGTGTCGAAGTGGAAGTCGTCCGTGTAGGCCGGGTAGTGCAGGCGGCTGAGCGCCTCCACGGCGTACATCCGGTACCCCGAATGGAACTCCGACAGGCGGCTTCCCAGGAGGGCGTTTTCGTACGCCGTGAGGAGGCGGTTGCCCACGTACTTGTACAGGGGCATCCCGCCCCGGCGCGCCTGCCCCGGGGCCATCATCCTCGAACCGAAGACCGCCGCGGGGCGGCGCTCCCGCGCCACCCTCAAGAACTCCGGGATCATCTCCGGGGCGTACTGTCCGTCCCCGTGGAGGAGGATCACATAGTCGAAGCCCCGCTCCCGGGCGTAGTCGTAGCCCCTCTTCTGGTTCCCGCCGTACCCGAGGTTCATGGGATTCCGGTAGATTTTCAGCTTCTCGCGGCCCCGGGAGGCCCGGTACCCCTCGCCGAGGAGGGCCGTATCGTCCGTGCTCGCGTCGTCGAAGACGTAGACCTCTTCGAGACGATCCCATGCCTCGGGCGGGATCCGGTCCAGGACCCGGGCGAGGGTCGTCACGGCGTTGTAGGCCACGACGAAGACGGCGAAGCGCAGGGGGGAGCCCCCGTTCGTCCCGGCCCCTTGGCGCGCGTCCTCTCCCATGGCGGTCCCTCTCGGCCCCATTCTAGCCGAAATCCCGGCCCGCGGAGGCGCCGAAACGCGAAGCGGCCGCCGGTTTCCCGGCGGCCGCGAGGACCTCGAACGAGGTGGGGGTTCTTACGGAGTGCTGGGGGAGGCCGGCGTAGGAGCCGCGGCGTCCTGCCCGCCCACGCCCGTGTTCACGTGGGTCGTGGTGGCCCCGGGGACGCGCCCCTGGGGGTTGTAAGTCCGGAAGAAATCGCGGTGCTGGCCCAGGACCGCCTGGGCCTTTCCCCAGGTGACGGGATCCTCGGGCTGGGTGGTGAAAAAGTTGAGGCCCATGCGGCGCAGGAGGTGGGCCAGGTCGCCCTCCTTCAGCACGGCGCCCGCGTTCCAGAAGCCCGTCAGAGGGGAGATTCCGCCCTGACCGAGATACTGGGTGGCGCTGGCGGGGGTCCAACCGCCCTGGGGGGCGGGCTTTCCGAGGGCGCTTGCAAGAAGCACGGCGAAATCGCCCTGGGTGATGGGATCCTCCGCGTTGGCGGCGAAGGCCGAGAGAGCAAAAAGGCAGAGGGCCAAACCGGCCACCACGATCAGGACCTTGCGCATGACACGTCCTCCTGTTCCTGCAATATAAGGGGTGGCCGCTTTCAAGTCAACCACCGCAACCCCGTCTCTTTGTATCACTTCCACCCGCCCGGGGGTCGGTCCGGCGGGCCTCCTCCTTGCGGGAGGCGCCGCCCGAGCCCCCTCACACCGACTTGCTCCGGAATATCTCGCCCCACGCTCCGGCCTTGCCCATGATCCAGGGGATCTTCTTGGGCTCCTTGCCGGTCTCGTAGTAGTAGTGGCTGTAGTAGTAGTTCTCATAGTAACTGCCCGACTTGGGATCCACGTCGTTGAGGACCACTCCCGCCACGGGGATCTGGTGGCGCCGCAGGGTCAGGACGGTGCGCTCCAGCATGGGACGCAGGGTCTTCTTGTAGCGGGCCACGAGGAGGGCGAAGTCGGTCATGGCGCCGAGGATCTGCGCGTCGGCCAAACTCAGGGCCGGCGGCGAGTCCAGGATCACCCAGTCGTACTCCTTCCTCAGGCGCTCCAACAGGTCGTGGAAGCGCTTCATGGAGAAGAGTTCGGGAGGGTTGGGCGGGATGGGGCCCGAGGCCAGCACCCAGAGGTTCGGGTGGGGGCCCTGGACCACGAACTCCTCGAGGGTGGCCCCCTTCTCGGCGAGGTAGAGGGTCAGGCCCTTCTTGCCCGCGAGGTTGTTGAGGGTCCGGTTCACCTGGGGGCGCCTCAAGTCGCAGTCCATGAGGAACACGCGGTCCCCCGTGGCGGCGAGGGTCCTCGCCAGGTTCACGGCCACCGTGGTCTTGCCCTCCTTGGGCCCCGCTGAGGTCACCAGGAGGAGGTTCTTCTGCTGGTTCTCGCTCGCGAAGATGAGGGCCGTCCGGAGGGTCTGGAAGGCCTCCACCACGGCCCGGTCGGTGCCGTTGCCCATGGTGGGCACGAGGGTGAGGAGGTTGAGGCCCAGCCGAGCCTCCAGCACGTCCACGTCCTTCACGGACGTGTCCAGGTACTGGTAGGCCACCACGGACCCCGCCGAGAGCATGAGGCCGAGCATGAGCCCCAGGAGCAGGTTCATGGCCTTGCGGGGACGCACCGGCGCCGTGGGCGGGAGGGCGGCGTTCACCAGGCGCACGTTGCTCGAGAGGAGGGCCGAGCTGACATTCAGCTCCTTCATCTTGTCGTAGAGGAGGTCCATGTACTTCTTGATGGCCGCCCCGCTGGTGGTCAGGGCCTCGCCCCGAGAGGCCCCCTCCACGAACTGCAGGCCCTGGCGCTTGACGCCCTCCAGTTCGGCGGTGAGGTTGGCCTTCTCGGAGTAGAGCGCGCCCAGCTGGGCCTGGTAGCTCTCCAGAATGGCCTGTCCCTGGCGGGAGAGGCGGGTCTTGAGCGCCTTGACCTCCGGGTGCTGGGGTGTGTACTTGACCGAGAGGCGGCTCAATTCCCGCGCCATCTCGTTGTAGAGCCTGGTCATCTCCTGCACGCCCGGATCGCCGAGGGTGGAGGGGAGGCTGGCGGCGTCTTCGCCCCGCGCGAGGGAGCGGCGGATCTGCCCCACCACGGCGCTCGTTTCGCTCTCGCGGACGGCCACCTCGTTGAGCTTGAGTTCGAGGGCCTCGATACGCTTGTCGAGGATCTCCTTCTGGTTCTCCGGGAAGTAGGAGCCCGAGGCCTGCAGGGTGGAGGCGACGAGCCCCTGCTGGCGCACGTACTCCTCCTGCATCTTCCGGGCCTCCTCGAGCATGGCCTCGTTGGCCCGGCGGATGACCTCCAGGGCGTCCCTCAGGGTCTTGTCCCGGTAGACCTCGGCCACCATGTTGGCCCACTTGGCCACGTCCTCCTTGTAGGGGCCGCTCACGGTGATCTTGAAGAGGGCGCTGTCCCGCACCGTCTCCACCTTGGTCATGGCCGCCAGAGCCCTCCAGGCTTCGGAGGGGTTCTCCATCTCCCGAAAGCCCGGGTGGGTGGCCAGCTTCAGGCGGTCGGCCGCGTCCTGCATGACGGCCTGGCTCCGGATGATCTCCGCCTGGGAGTTGTAGAACTTCTCCTCCTCCATCCAGGAGGTGGCGCCCGTGGGGTTGTAGGTGTTCAGCGGCGTCCGGCTGTAGGACTGGACGTAGATCGTCGCCGTGGCCGAGTAGATGGGGCGGGCGAGAAAGCTGTACAACCCCGCGGCGAGGACGGCGGCGGCCGTGATCCCCGCGATCCACCAGCGGTGCTCCCAGAAGAGCTGGACCCACTTCAGGAGGTCGAACTCCTGTGGCTCGGGCGACTCCTGAAGGATGGGGTTCCCGGTATCGCTTCCTGGCATCTCTCGCTCCGCTCTCCTGCTCCCGGCGCCTCACCGACCCTTGCGCGGCGCTTCCCGCCGGCCGTCCAAGCCCAACTCTTAGAAGAACTTCCTTTCCTTGACCACCACGTGGTCGTTGGGAAGGAGCGGCAGGTCCTCCAGGCGGCCCTTCTCAATCTCGGACACATCCACCTGAAGGACCCGCGGGGCGCTGTCGGGGGTCTCCCTGAGGACGTCCACTCGGTCCTTCTTGGCCCACTGGGTGAACCCTCCGGCGAGGGTGATGGCCCGAAGGAGGGTGATGTCCCGGTTGTAGGGGAACGACCCGGGGTTCTTGACTTCGCCCGAGACGTACACCGATTTGATGGCCTGCACGTTGATCACATCCTGGTCCAGCACGTAGATGTTGCCCTTCTCGCTGGAGGCCCCGAGGAGCTCCTCGCGGGGGAAGACCCGGGTGTGCAGTTTTCCCGTGGAATCCCGGCGGGAAATCTCCACGTCCCCCGATTTGCTCGTGTATCCGCCCGCCTGGCTCACGGCGTCGAGGACCTTGAGGGCGCCCTTGAGGGGCACGCGCCCCGGGTTGCCCACCTCTCCGAGGACGTTCACGTAGCGGCTCCCGTACTCGATGAGCTGGAGGTTCACCTGCGGCGCCTTCACGAACTGCCCCAGCAGGCCCTCGAGCCGCGTCTGGAGCTGGTTGACCGACAGGCCCTGCACCTCCACCTTGTCGAGGACCGGCAAGGTGATGGCGCCCGAGGGGTCCACCACCACGGTCTGGTTCATGTCCTGCTCGTTGTAGACCGTGATCTGGATCTTGTCCCCCGGACCCAGCGGGTAAGCGGGCGGCGTGGTGGTGGCGAAGACGTCCGCGGGGCTCCCCGGGTCCGCGCCCGTGGTCCAGCGAAACAGGAGCCCCTGGGGGAGCCAGGTCAGCGTCGGCCCCGACCCCGCGGGAAGCTCCACGGAGATCCCCTCGCGAACCCGGTGGACGAAGGGCTCCAGCCCGGCGGCCACGGTGACGGCCCCTTCCGCCCGGACCACCCATCGCTGGACGGCTCCAGCGGACCCTCCCGTGACGGTGAGGCTTCCCGGCGCCTCGCACCGGATTTCACCGGCCCTGCCCGTCACGCGAAGATCCCCCGCGCTCGAGGCCAGAACCCCGGTGCCGAGCCATGCCGCCAGAACCGCCCCCGCCATCCTTGCGGCGGCCATACCACGACGAGGATTTCCCAGGTTTTCCTTCATGGACCTTTCCGGTTTCTCAATGCGGCGGATCCTCTTTGAGCGACAAACCCGCCGGCGTTTCTCAAGTATACCCCTCGCCTGTCTCGATGTCTAACGTTCCCGCACCCTTCCCCATTCCCCCGTCAGGTACGTTGCCGTTCCGCGTCTCCCGTCCTGGGGGAGGCGTCGCCTGACGCCGATCTTCTCCCTCGTAGGCCTCCACTGTAGCGGCCCTTGCTTGCAAGGGCCGGCCTTTCGGCCGATGCGAGCATCGGCCGCTACGCAGGTCCGCCTCTGCCGTCTCGCGTCTCACGTTCTGCACCAGGCGGAGAGCATGAAGGGGGCGCCGGTGACCCGGCGCCCCCGAGGTGTTTCCTGGAAACCCGTTTACCAGCCGAGCATGGCCTGCAAGATGATGCGGTTTTCCTTGTACGTATAGGGCCGGTGGACGCCCGCCACGTCGTAGTAGCGGATGTTGCTGTTGCGGTCCTCGTACTGGTAGTTGGCGCGCAGGCTGAACTGCTTGGTCAGGTGGAAGCCCAGCTCTCCGTAGAGTCGGCTGATCTTGTCCTTGCGGTCCTGGCCCTGGGTCAGGAAGAACTCCAGGTTGGTGGGCATTCCCGTGCCGAAGACGTCGGCCCGGACATTCTCGGGGTAGGCGTTCTCCTGGTAGAGGTAGCCCGCGGTCCAGAAGAAATACCGGGACACCTGCTGCTGCAGCTGGAACCGGCCCGAGGTGGCCGTGTAGTAGTTGTTCACGTTGTAGGCGGACTGGTAGGCCTTCCGGCCCAGGAGCAGGTCCACCTTGAAGGCCTCCACGGGCTGCCAGCCAAGGCCCACGTCCGCCACGAGGCCGTCGAACTCGGAGAAGTCGTTGTCCTTGAAGCTCATGGTGCTGTAGCCGACCTTGGCGAAGCCGGAGAAGGACTCCTTGTGGGCGCCCTCCCAGCCGGTCATGAGCGTCCACTGGGAGTACTTCTTGTTGAGGTTCGTGTAGAGGAACAGGTCCGCGGGCTTCTCCTTCGGGTCGCTGGCCACGTACTCCAGGGTGGAGACCCACGCGCTGGCCGGGCTCAGGGAGCGCTTCCACTTCAGGCCGCCGCCCACCTGGTCGTAGTTGTAGAAGGGGCGCGCCTCGTTGTCCTCGGTGAAGCGGACCGTGTTGTAGGTGCCGAAGAGCCCTAGGGTGTCGAGCTGGGTCACGGGCATCTCGTAGCCGAGCTCCACCTGGTTGCGCCGGAAGGGCACGTCACCGAAGACGCGCTCGTAGCCGGGGTCGAACTCCAGCACTTCCTGGACGCCCCGGATGAAGTGGTTGTTGAAGGTGAACTTCCCGCCCTTGCCGGCGCTGAAGTTGCTCTTGAAATCCACGTTGTAGCTGTTGTGCGAACTCAGGTCGAAGTCCTGGTAGTCCTTGTACTGGTACCCCAGGTCCAACCGGACGTAACTCTCCTGGAAGGGGAACTCGAAGCCGAGGGTGGGCCGGAACAGCCAGTAGCTGTCGCTCACCTCACCCAGGGGCATGGAGCCGTCCTGGAGAAAGACGTTGTCGGTGTGGGAGTAGACCGCCTCCACCGAAGGGTAGAAGATCGCGTTCCCCATGGGAATTCCCTCGCCCGCCCAGAGTCCGACGGACATCAGGGAGAGCGCCGCTACAGCCAAAATCGTCTTTTTCATGCTCACAACCCCCAAAGGGTACACGTCGCAACTTGCCTGTTACCTTATAACATACCCATCCGGCGACCACAAGTCAAGGGTCCGTCTCAATGTTTCTTGGATAACCTGTTGCGGAATATGCACAATTATCGGGCACCCCCATGCCTCAGAGTTATGGAAACCCCACCCGAGACACGATTTCCCAGCACAATCATAGGTATGTACGCCACGCGACGGCACTCTATTCCCTGGACCCCAGGCCGAGCCGCTCGCCCCCCCACCGGAGGAGCTTCCACCCCTGGTCCCCCCAGCGATACGGGTACAGGAGGAGGGCCGGCCAGCGCCCCTTCTCGGGGTACCGCTCCCTCAGGTAGGCCCGGGAGGGCACCGCGATGCGCCAAGCGGCCTTCAGCGCCGAGGCCGGCCCCGGACCGTGCCACAGCCGCCTGAGCAGGCGCTGGGTCAGCGCCGAGCGGGGCGAGAGGCCGAGGACCGCGCCCTTCTCAGCCCCGGAGAGAGCGGAAAGCACCCCCTCAGGCGCCGAAACGCCCAAGGCCGCCTCGAGGGCCCTCAGGCCCACAACCACGGCCCCCGAGAAGCCCGAGGCCCTCGAGAGATCCACGAGGCGGTTCCAGTCGAAGGCTAGCCCTTCCCTTTCCAGGACGGCCCGAAGGTCGAAGGCCACCCCGGCCTTGGGAGGCTCCCCCGCGTGCTGGTCCCAAATGTGGGCGCAAAGGTGCACCACGAGCGCCTCGGGAGCCAGCCCCTCCAGAGCAAGGCCCCGCCACGCGTAGGACCGGCGCCCCTCCAAGAGACGGACCGCCCCCCCCGCCCAGCGCGAATCCCGCGGCGAGACCACCAGGGCCCCGTGGACCTCCACCGGAAAGCCCGTGCCCGGCGCGTGGAGGTCCGGCAGGTGCTGGCTCAGGACCCATTCGTCCATGGGGATGCCCTGTTTCCCGGGCCGGAAGCCGGCCTTTTCCAGGAGGCCGAAGGCGCTCTCCGCCTCCGTCGTAGAGGGGAAGAGCACGTCGAGGTCCGTCAGGGGCCGCAGGTGCGGCTCCGGGTAGTACCGGAGGGCCAGGTCCGCCCCCTTGAGGAGAACCGGCCTCAGCCCCGCCCCGGCGAAGAGGCCCAGGACTTTGGCGATCTCCTCCCAGGCCCCCGTCCACCCCGCACGGTAGGCCGTCATGCGGGCCTCGGCCGCCCTCCGCGCCCCTTCGGGCAGGGTCTCCAGCGTCCCGGCCTCCCGCCACGCCCGGTAGGCCAGCGGGAAGAGGCCGTTGCCCTGGAGGTCCCGCAGGAACGCCTCCCAGGTCTCCGCGTCCCCCGCCCATTCCCCCGCCGAGCCCGGCCGCTCCACCGCCCCGATCAACCGGGGCCAGTGAGGAGGGAGGGAGGTTCTTCGGGACGCCAAGTCCTTGTGGGAGGCGTCGCCAGACGCCGATCTTATCGTCATTCGGGACTCTTGAAGCGATAAGGCCACGCTTCAGGGACGTTGACCAGCCCTGCACGAACTGGATTCTGCAGGATGTACGTCAAAATGTCTCGCAGGTCATCCTCGGACCGGATGGCATGCTCGTAGTAACCCTCCTGCCAGAAGGACCCCGCCCCCCCAAGAAGGTTGTTGATCCTCCTGCCCGTAAATTTCGAGAACGAGGCCATCTCCTGAGCCAAGGATCCTCTGTTCAGGCGCAGGAGCAGATGAAAGTGGTCGGGCATGAGAACGAAGCCGTGAACGTCCCAGGACATTTTCTCTCTCCGATGATGCATTGCGTCCATGACGATTCTTGCGGCCTCGGGGCCGAACAGGGAGGTCGGATGAAAAGCCGGCCGTCGGCCCTCGGTGCATTTCGTGATGGCGTAACACTGCCTGGTGCATCGTACCGCCCTTTTCGAAGAGAAACGGAATGCGGACAGGTCAACTTTCAGAACCTACTTGGGATGAGTACGCCCCACTGGATGGAGATCGGCGTCTGGCGACGCCTCCCACAGACCCGGGACGCCGCCCGCCCGCTCCCACTCCTCCACCAGGGCGCGGCGGAACTGGGCGAAGGTCCACCCGCGGCCGCGGGCTTTCCAGTACTCCCCGGCGATGGCTTCGGCGGCGCCGGGGAAGTGGGAGAGGACGGCCTCGGCGCGGGGCCCCAGGGCGTCGAGGATCCGCCCGTCGAGGATCCCCTCCCTGAGCGCTTCGAAGGGGACGGTGTCCAGGCGCCCTCCCCGACCGTCGGGGGCCGCGAGGGCGTCGTGGCGGATGATGGGGCTGGCCCAATCGTCGGCGGTGCCTTCCCTCGACGGCGCGTGGCAGAAGACCCACAATCCCGACAGGCCCGGGGCGCGACAGAGAAGCCCCGCCCAGACGCGGTTGAAGAAGGGGTCCTCCCGCAGGCCTTGGACGTACACGTACCGGTTCCGAGCGGGCAGGCCGGGCGCCGCCCGCACCAGGTTGGGCGGAACGGAAACCCCGTCGAGGAGAGAGGCCAGCCTGAGCGAGTTGGGCCAGGCCAGGGCCGCCCAGGGCTTGAGGCCCCGGGCGCGCAGGGCGGCCGCGCGGGTCCTGGCCGCCTCCACGGCCCCAACCGAGGCGGGCTCGTCGCAGACGTACCCCCAGGCGGTCTCCCCCTCGGGCACGGCCTCGGGGCGGAGCGCCCAGGTCCCGTCCACGCCCGAAGCCTCCGCCGCCTTCTGGAAGCGGCGCCACCCCTCGGCCTCCGAGGCGGGGCAGGTGGCCGCCGTGATCCCGTGGGCCGCCAGGTTCAAAAGGTCCGCCTCCCAGCGGGAGGCCTCCTTCTCCAGGTAATACACCGCCGCCAACCTCGACGGCGGCGGCAGGGCCGGACCCGCGGTCACCCTCCAGGGGATCGTCCCCAGGAGATGACCGTCTCGGAAGATCTTCAACGGGACCGTGATGTCCCCGTTGGAGCGAAGAAGCGCTTGCCCCTGCCCCAACTGGGGAATCCGCCCCCGCACGTAGAGGCGCATGGGTTCGCCGGCCGGATCGAAGCCCTCCGGGGGCTGGGGAAAGAGGCGGTCCCCCACCAGCACGTCGCCCATCCCCGCCGCCACCCGGACAGGGAAAATCGCGTCGATCTCCTCGCGGGTCCCCGACTGCCACCAGAAGTCCACGCGGAACACCTCGACGCCCTCGAGCCCCGGTCCCGCCTCGGCGCGAACCCGGCCTTCCCCCGGCGGAACCTCCAGCCAGGCCGTCACCATCTCCCCGGAGGGCGCGGCGTCCTCGCAGGCCGTGGCGCCTTCCCCCCGAGGGATCCAAGGCCGCGTGTCGTAGGGAGCCAGGGCCCTGGGCCCCGTCTCCGCCTTCGGAGGATCGGGAGCGGGGCGCAGGTCCCGCCCCTCGCCGCCCCAGCGCCACGAGGCGGGCCCCGGCGAGGAGTGGCCGAGGGATTCCTGGGCATGGCGGCCGCCGCGGATCTTGCGGCCCCGCAAAACCTCCACGCGGAGCCAGGATCCGGGGCCCTTGAGCCAGGGCAGGAGCCACTCCCCGGCCCAGGTGGCCCCGAAGAGGCGGTCCGCGCCCTCCCAGGGCGGCGCGGAGACCGGCAGACCGTCCCCGCCCAGAACCGTCCGGTACCCCCCCGGGGCCAGAACGAAAAGAGCCGCCGATTCCGGCGGCCCCACGCGGACGGCCATCCAGTCCCCCAGAACCACCTCCTCGGGAGGCGTCCACGGCAGGGGTCGCAGGAGTCCCGCCCCGCGGTCCGGCTCGGTGGACAGGAGCGCCACGTAGAGGCCGCCGGGGCAGGCCAGGGCGTAGGCCCGGACGGACCCGTCCGGGGCCCCCGTCACGGCATCGTAGACGGGCAGGGCGTCCGCCCCGAAGAGGAAGGCCTCCCGAGGGTCCCCGTCCACCGTCACGGCCCAAGGCGCGGCCGGCAGGGTGATTTCTTCCGCCGCAGTCGCCAGCGAGCAGACCAGAAGCCCTAAAGCCAATCCAAGACGACGCTTCATGCCCTCGAGATCCCTCCCGGAAGCCCCTCGGCCCATGCGAGCGTCGGCCGCTACAAGGTTCTGTGGCGCGGCCGCCCTCGGCTTCTGTGGCGCGGCCGCCCCCGGCCGCGACCCCTCAGCATACCCTTGGCGGGCGAGGCGCCCGCCCCACAGGTTCATGGGGGTTTGTGGCGCGGATGCCCCCGGCCGCGACCCCTCAGCATGCCCTTGGCGGGCGAGGCG